>TARA_R110002050_G_scaffold101739_1_pt1 | contig 10392 bp, 7 predicted proteins | sample TARA_R110002050 | Tara Oceans TARA_R110002050 (sample SAMEA4396988) | marine metagenome | biome: Polar Biome; feature: [DCM] deep chlorophyll maximum layer (ENVO:01000326); material: water (ENVO:00002006), including particulate matter (ENVO:01000060) such as... | depth 25 m
AGTACCAAATCCACTAAAAATAGCCATTTCATTGATTCCTGAAATAGGATTCAAAGTAGATGGTACGTTGTTGACATCAAACGTTTTATCTGGTGTAGGGTTAATTGGAGAAAAACCAGGTGCATACTCGTAATTCTCAGGATCATTTTGCGGTGGATTAATTGGATTATCCCAAGAATATACCAATGAATCCAAGTTTTTATCAATGGCAGTAGAGTTATAAGTAAAAAACTGACCTCTACAAATAGCTGAAACAGGCAAAGATCTAAATTCAGGAGAATCATCTAAACAAGGGCTCGTATTTTCTCTATTTTTTGTAGGATACATGATTGCCCTTAAAAGCATGCTTTTTCCACCTGCTGCAGGAGTTCCGTTATTCATATTCCCAGGTCTGCAACATGGAGATTCCCAGAAAAAAGTCCACCCTCTATTAGGAGGAATTCCAGACAAAGTAATTGGATCAGAAGTAAAATAAAAAGCTTGCATAGTTCCTGGATCTCTATTAGCACAAGTTATTTCACTTCCAAATTGGGTATTACAGCGAGGAGCTGTCTCACCATTTCGATCATTCAACCAACGAGCTGAATCTGGTTTCATTACAATAGAATTGACTGGCTGACCAGATGCTGTTCTTGGCAATGTTCCTCCAACTATATCAATCGTTTGGTTATTAAATCCAAATCCTGCTGTAAACCCTCCACAGTCTCTAAAAACTGTCATAAAAAAGCGGTATTGACTTTTGTTAGGTCCATCACAAATCCAACTTATTTCTCCACCAACAATGTGTGTAGCTTTAGTTAAAGTGATTGAAGAAAGAAAAATTGCTATTATTAATACGATCCGTTTCATCTTTTTAGTTTTATTATTCTATACTATGACGCACTTTTTTCAAAAGGTTGCCTCAACCTTTATAATTTATCCTACAATAATACTTTTTATTTTTTTCCAATTTAAATACTTATTAGAAACAAATTGAATATCCTTAGGTTTAACAGCTTCAATACCTTTCAATAAATCGTAGTAATAGGTATCTATTAGTTGAAGCTGATTAACCGAACGGAAGCGATCCATGGCAGCAAAAGCGCCATCAAAGTTTTTTAAAATACTTCCTCTTAAATAATTTTTCACCAAGTTTAATTCAGCGGTTCCCACCAAATTATCTGATAATAAATCCAATTCCTTTTTAATTTCATGCATTGTTGCTTCTTTGTGCTGCTCACCTACTTCAGTGGCAATCATAAAATAAGCCAGGTGTTGCTGAACAACAATTGAGCTCTGTATGCCATAAGTAAAACCTTTATCTTCACGTATGTTGTTCATTAGTCGTGATCCAAAATAAGCACCTAAAATTGTATTAGCTACATATAATGGTATAAAATCAGGATGCTTTTTATCAATAACGGGGCATCCCATTCTTATTGCAGTTTGCAAGACAGACTGAATAGGAATTCTTTTTTCTGAAGTCTCAGGTAAGCTAATTTCAAGCATACTTTCTCCAGCAACTTCAATTCTATTGTATACAAATTCATCAAAAACTTCTTTGATTAACTGCTGAATTTTAAAATCAACTTTACCAGAAACATAAATTTCTAACTCCCCATTTAAATAAAACTTTTCGTAAAAATTTAATAAATCCTCTCGAGTTAAGTTATCGAAATCTACACTTTCAACTTTATTGGAATAAGCATGTTTTGAACCGAGTAAAAAGGCTAAAAAATTATTTCGTGCTACAAATGCTACCCGTTTTGAATTGACACTAAAATTTTGTCGTTTTACTTTTACAAAGTGTTTAATTTCTTCTTCAGGGAAAGTTGCTTCTTGGATTACTTCTTTTAGCAATAAGAGTAATTCTTTCAGTTCACTTATACGATTTACTGAACTCAAACAATAAAGATTAATTGAAGCATTATCAGAACTAAGTTCTGTATCAATGAATGCTCCCTTGTTTTCAAATAAATTGGATATCTCTTCACTGCTGTGCTTTTTTGTTCCTTCTAAAATTAACTCATTAACAGCCGCAGCAACTATTGCTTTATCTTGATAAATGGATCCTGCATTAAAAACAAGTTGAAGGCGCATCACTTCCTGTTCTCCAGAATTAATCACATGAAGTGGAACTCCATTTTTTAAATGCTGTGTTTCAGCTGTTAAAAAATTATATTCAGTACTCGATTTAATTTTCGGGGCTATTGTACGATCTAATGTCATCATTTTTTTGCTTTATAATACAGTGTAGAACAATTTTCTTTGCGAAACAATTCTTTTGCTACCTGTTGAATTTGTTGTACATCTACTTTTTTGTATGACTCGATTTCTTCATTTACCAATTCTGCGCGATCTATGAATGCTGAAATCGCTAATGCCATCGCTTTATTCAAAATAGTTGTTTGTCCAAATTCGTAAGCAGCTTGCATTTTATTTTTCACTTTCTGAAGCTCTTCTTCAGGAACTAGTTCATTAACTAACTTTTGCAACTCATCTTCAATCGCTTTTTCAGCTAAATTCATTTCAACACCCGGATTAAGCTTTCCTGCTATAATTAATAAACCCGGATCAATATCTCCTGTTATATAGGCATTCAAATCATTGAACAATGACTTCTCTTTCACTAAGCGACGATATAAACGCGATGAATTCCCTAAAGAAAGTATATCGGTGATTAAATCTGTCGCATAAAAATCGGGATGCAAACGTTCGGGCATATGATAGGCTTTGTAAATTGCATCTAATGGCACATCTCTTTCGACTGTTAAAGTTCTTTCTTGAACTTGCACTTCTTCATGCAAGTAATCATTTTTAACCGCTTCACCAGATTCAATCGGTCCGAACCATTTTTGTGTCAAAGAAAAAATTTCTTCCGGATCAACATCTCCAACAACAGAAAGAATCGCATTATTTGGTCGATAGAATTTATAAAAAAAGGCTTTCACTTCTTCCATGTTTGCTTCTTCTATATGAGAAATATCCTTGCCAATAGTCGCCCATTTATAAGGGTGCTTTAAATAAGCAAGTGGGCGAAGAAGTAGATAAACATCTCCATAAGGCTGATTTAGATACCGTTGCTTAAATTCTTCTATAACAACCTGTCTTTGAACTTCTAAACTTTTTGGATTAAATGCCAAAGCCAACATGCGATCTGACTCCAACCAAAAAGCAGTTTCCAAACTTTCTTTGGGAAGGTGCATGTAATAATTTGTCAAGTCGTTGCTTGTAAAAGCATTGTTCTCACCTCCAACCTCTTGAAGAGGACCATCGAAAGAAGGGATGTTTACAGATCCACCAAACATTAGATGCTCAAATAAATGCGCAAAACCGGTTCTGCTTTCCTGCTCGTTCTTTGCTCCAACTTTATAAAGAAGGTTAAACGCAACCATGGGGCTAGAAGCATCTTTATGCACAATTAATTGCAAACCATTCTCTAAAAAGTATTCTTTGTATGCTATCATGTCTAAGAAAATTGAAAAATCGAAATTAAGGTTTAATTTTAGCTAAATCTTCTTTATGCTATAATATGAAACTATAGACAACAAACTTGTTCCGTGCGCTCAAAGAATTGATAAACAATATCAACTAAAAAGGGTTTTTGAAAATAAAATAATAGCAAATCAAGTAAAATTTAATTGTGTTGATGATTACTTTTGATGTTGTTAAAGCCTATGAAACAATTTGACATTCCTTCAGTTTATCAAAGTTCATTTATTGCATCGATTAAGGATGCACGTAAGAATACTGATCCAAGAAAAAAAGATTTCACACCTTCAAAATTAGATTTCGGAAGCGTTCAACTTTTAATTGCTCGCCATTTCGGATTTTGCTATGGAGTTGAAAATGCAATAGAGATTTCATATAAAGCAGTGGAAGAAAATCCCGGAAAAAGAATTTTTCTCTTGAGTCAAATGATTCACAATCCCGCTGTAAATAATAATCTACGCTCTTTAGGAATTCAATTTATTATGGACACTCAAGGACATCAGTTTATCGCTTGGGACGAAATTCAATCTGGTGACATTGTTATTGTTCCAGCATTTGGAACCACACTAGAAATTGAGTCATTACTAAAAAATAAAGGCGTTGATTTAAAAAAATACGATACTACTTGTCCTTTTGTGACAAAAGTTTGGAAACAATCAGAAAAGTTAGGTACTAAAGGATATACGGTTATCATTCATGGAAAGCATTTGCATGAAGAAACAAGGGCTACCTTTTCACACAGTACTGAATTCGCCAATAGCTTAGTGGTTAAAAACATGGATGAAGCTAAAATGGTAGGTGCTTATATTCTTGGTGAGATGAGTGAAGAAGCATTTACTTCCTATTTCAAAAACTATTATTCTGAACTATTTAACCCAAAAATTCACTTAGAAAAAGTTGGTGTTGTCAATCAGACAACCATGTTGGCTTCAGACACTCAAGCCATAGCCGATTATTTTAAAACTATAATGAAAAAAAAGTATGGAGAGGAAAATCTGATGAATCATTTTGCAGATACTCGAGATACTCTATGCTACGCAACCAACGACAACCAGCAAGCGACTATTCGTTTATTGCAAGAAACAGCAGACATTGCGATCGTGGTTGGTGGATTTAACAGTTCAAATACATCTCATTTAGTAGAGCTATGTGAAGAAAAACTACCTACATATTTTATTTCATCTGCAGATGAAATTATCTCAAAAAATAAAATAAGGCATTTTAATTACAGCAAAAAACAAATATTGACCTCTGAAAACTACTTACCACAAAGTCAGCCTTTAAAAATTATTCTAACTTCAGGTGCATCATGTCCTGATGCTATCGTTGATGGTGTTATTGATAAATTACTTAGCTTTTTTGAGTTAAATAAAAACAAATTGGACGTTCTGAATGAGCTTACGCTAAATGCCAGCTAAGTTTTTCTCTGAAATAATTTTAAGTACCAACTGCAAGGTTTCAGTTGCGTCTAAAAATGAGTTATCAATTTCTATAGCATCCTTTGCTTTAATTAACGGATTTTCAGTTCTAGTAGTATCATTATGGTCTCTTAAACGAATATTTTCTTCAACTTCTTCAAAAGAAATAGGTTGACCTTTTGAAACGAGCTCATCGTATCTTCTCATTGCTCTTATATTAGGTTTTGCCGTTAAAAAGAGTTTTAGTTGTGCATTTGGAAAAACATTGGTTCCAATATCACGACCATCCATAACTACATTCTGCTTTTGCCCAAGAGCTTGCTGTAATCGTTTCATTTCAGTTCTGATTACTTTAATTTGACTTACTTCGCTTACAGCGGCGGAAACTTCTTTTCCACGAATTTGTGTTTCAACGTTTATCCCATTTAAGTAAGTTTGAGAACTTTCTTGCTCAGGATGATAGCGAAAGGTAATATCAATTTCGTTGAGTGCCTTTAATACAACTTGCTCTTTTGCAGTTTTCCAATCAATATTTTTTTCAATTAAATAAAGTGCAACAGCACGATACATTGCACCTGTATCAACATAAGCAAAACCAAGTTGCTTTGATAAGCTCTTTGCTAGTGTACTTTTTCCGCAAGACGAAAATCCGTCAATCGCAATGATTATTGCTTGTTTTTTTTCTTTATTCAACAAAATAGCATTATTTGTGCTGCTAAATTAGTTGATAAAATCCGAAAGCCGAGTTGAAACAGAAAAAGTATTGTTTGCGCCAGCTTGGTGAAAAGCAGAACGACCATAGCTTAAGTGAAACTTAGAAATACGCATTCCAAAACCCCAACTGAACCCAATTGATCCTAGATTTTCATCCACTTTTAATTCCGCTCTTCTCAAATAATTGTACCCAAAACGCAAGTTGAAATTTTTAGTAACTAAAAACTCAGCATTCACAATTAGATGACGAGCGAGGTTTTCTAAAAATTGATTATTGTTTTTAATTTGATCTGGTTCAGAACCAAAAATGGTTTGCTGTGATTGAGGAACAGGATCCTCGTAAGTTAAATTCCAATTTTGAAGTTGATGGAAAATTATTCCTAACCTTAGTGGTACATTCTTAAAACGCTTTGTTAGTCCAAACTGAATTTCAAATGGCAGGGATTCATTTTGTTGACTTTCAGTATAATTAGATAATTGTGCACCCATATTTTTTGCTAGTAATGCCATCGTTAATCCTTTGTGTTCAGAGAAGTAAGTAAAAGCAATATCCGCAGCTAAACCAACAGAACTAGCATCGTAAAATGAAGAGTAAATTGTTTTAAGATTTGCTCCAAAGGAAAAATTGGTATCAATTTGATAACCATATCCCAATACAAATGCATACTCGCCGGCATTAAAGTTTCCTAGTTCATTTCCGGCCTCATCAGTTTCTAAAAAATTACCATAATCAACGTACTGAATCCCAAAATTAAATGTTCCTAAACTATCGTAGTCTTTGGTATATGAAGCAAATCCAATAGTTACATCTGCTAAATAATTGACATAGGTAAATGCCATTTTATTGTCCATTTCTGAATTCAATAAACTTGGATTAATAAAGCCCAAAAAAGCATCATCGTCTTTAACTGCAATCTGATTATCACCTAGAGCTGAAATTCTAGCTGAAGTAGGTAAGTTTAAAAAATTGTACAAATGTTTACCACCAACTTGAGAAAAAAGCGGAGAAAAAATAAACGCTAATACAACTACAATTAGATTTTTTTTCATTTATCAAATTTAGTTAACGAGCGCATTCAAAACTTTATTGTTGTTCAATGAATATAAAAATACTTTATCATGAAGTTTATACCTTTAAAGTTTAGCTTTTTTATAGTATTAAAAATAGCATAGCTTATTTAGGGTTACTAGAAAGTGTAGATTTGCAAAATAAATTTATCAATTTCAGAGGGCTTTTCCTTTTCAATTAAGAATACAAACATCTATCCTGAAAGCTTGTTTGATGAACATGATTCAACTTCTCAAATCAATTATTTTTACAGTATTTTTTATAGTTGGACTGTCCAGTCTTATAGCTCAAAGCAACGAGCCAAGCATTAAAGGAAAAATTATAGATGAAGCTAATTCGCCAGTTCCATTTGCTAATATAGTATTATACAATTCCTTAGACTCATCGCTTGTTAAAGGAACTACAAGTGACATCGATGGTTTATTTACGCTAGCGGCAAAACCCGGAAACTACTATTTGATTGTTTCATTTCTTTCTTTTCAATCAAAAACAATAAGTCCGGTAAATTTTAAAGACACCAACTTAGATTTGGGTAAGATTCTTTTAAGACCAAAGAGTCAAGAATTGGAAGAAGTTGAAATTACCGGTCAGAAAAACCAGATGGAGTTCAAGCTAGATAAACGAATTTTTAACATTGAAAAAGACCTTGCTAACGCAGGTGCAAATGCCGCAGAAATTTTAAATAACATACCCTCTGTTGAAGTTGATATTGAAGGAAATATTAGCTTAAGAGGTAGTGGGAATGTTCGGGTTTTAATTGATGGAAAGCCTTCAACAATAACAGGTTCAAGTACAGCAGATGTTTTGAGACAGTTTCAAGGTAGCATGATTGAACGTGTTGAAGTAGTTACAAATCCTTCTGCTCGCTATGATGCAGAAGGTGAAGTTGGCATCATTAACATTGTACTTAAAAAAGAACAGCAAAAAGGACTGAATGGTAGTATTGAACTTGTTGGTGGTTATCCTGATAATCATCGATTATCCTACAATTTAAACTACAGAACTAAAAAATTCAATATCTTTAATTCTTATGGTGTTTCCTATAGAAATTCACCAGGGAGTGGATCGAACTATCAACGTTTTGCAAACCCTGATACATCCTATTTATATACTAGTAAAACCGATCGACTAAGAGGTGGGTTGGCACACAATGTTCGGTTTGGTTCTGATATATTTTTGAATGATAAAAATACTATTACTTTAACTGGTTTCTATTCTTATTCAGATGAAGAAAACAACACTACTTTAAATTATCGTGACCTTTTTGATAGTGGTGAACTCCTTAGAGAAGTAGAAAGAATTGATAATGAGGATGAATATGGAACCAATATCGAAACTTCAATAAACTATACTAAAGAATACGATAAGAAAGATAAAAAACTTACTGCAGACATTCAATATAGCGAGCGTGACGACCTTGAAAAATCTTCTATTTCTGAAGTTGACTATAGCACAGCTGATCGATTGCTTCAAGATGTTCGAAATGTTGAAGCAAACCAAAACATCTTAATTCAATCTGACTTTGTAGATCCTGTAGGTAAAGATGGTCTCTTTGAAACGGGATTTAGAAATACACTCAGAACTGTAAATAATAATTTTAGAGTTGGAGAATCACTGAATAATAGCGAGTTTACCATTATTCCTGAATTTAATAACGAGTTTGTCTACACAGAAAATGTCTATGCAGCTTATTTGATGTTTGGCAATAAATTTAAGCAATTTTCTTATCAATTGGGAGTAAGAAGCGAGTATTCAGATATTTCTACTGAACTTAAATTGACAGATGAAAAAAATAGTTGGGAGTATTTAGATTTCTTCCCTTCAGCTTTTCTTACTTACGAAATGACTAAAACTACTAGCTTTCAAGCAAGTTATAGCCGTAGAATTAATAGACCTAACTACAGGTACTTAATGCCTTTTAGAACTTTTAGTGATAACCGAAACCTTTGGGCTGGAAACGCAGATTTACAGCCTGAATATACAGACTCTTATGAAATTGGTTACCTAAAATACTTTAAAAAAGGCTCTCTTTTTAGTAGTCTCTATTACCGTCACAGAACAAATGTAATTAGTAGAATAACTACTGCAAATAGCGAAGGATTTACTGTGAGACTTCCAGTAAACTTAGCAACTGAAGAAAACATTGGTTTAGAGGTGAATGGAAATTACCGATTTACAGATAAAATAAGCATCAATGGGAACTTGAACTTTTATAGAGCAATGACATTTGGAAGTTATGAAGGAGAAAATTTAGACAACGATGTTTTTACATGGAGCGGTAGAAGTATTTTAAAAATGGAAGTTTTACCTAAACTTGAGTTACAATCAACGTTTAATTACCGAGCACCTCAAAATACTGCTCAAGGAAGAATGCTTTCACTCTACTCTCTTGATTTATCATTAGGTAAAGATGTTATGAAAGGTAAAGGTACATTAGTAGCAAGTGTTCGAGATGTTTTTAATACTAGAAGGAGGCGCTCGATAATCGAAACAGAGTATTTATTCAGTGAAAGCGACTTTCAATGGAGAGCCCGTCAATTTTTATTGAGTTTTACTTATCGAATCAATCAGAAAAAAAATAGAGATAACTCAAAGAGTCGAGAAGATATGAACGACGATTTCTAGTTACTTAGTTATACTCTAAATCTTATATCTTTGGAAGATGAATTTACCTTCCATTAAGCCTTATCCAAATACAGCACAGAGTTTCGGAATAACAGGTTTTTCATTACTTGTCATGTTAATTCTCCTTCCTCTAATGTTTTCATTAAATGATTCTATTGGAGAAGCACCTTCGATGCTCATTTACTATTGTATCGCTTTATTAATACCGATTATTATTTTTCATTTCTTAAAAAAGAAATACGAGAAAGAAGTGAGCTATCAATTACTTCCAAAAAGCAAGTTTCTCTTTTTTGCTCTGATAGTGATCACCATCGCAATTCAAAATGCAATTTTAACTCCAATTACAAGCTTTATTCCTGTACCCGAAAGCATAAAAGACATCTTTTATAAGTTTATGCTCCAATCGAAAAATCCTTATGGTTTTATAACCATTGCTATAGCTGCACCAATACTAGAAGAGTGGTTGTTTAGAGGAATTATTCTCGACGGTTTACTCAAACGTTATTCAGCCAAAAAAGCCATTCTACTTTCAAGCTTTCTATTTGGGATTTTACACCTAAATCCTTGGCAGTTTGTTGGGGCGTTTATTCTTGGAATTTTTATAGGCTACATCTATTTCCACACTAAAAACCTTGGCTATTGCATCCTTATTCACTTCAGCAACAACTTTGTGGCTACAATTGCCCTTTTTTATTTCGATGAAAGTCAAGTTCTTCAAGATAACCTATATGAATCTTACGGAGGAGCTACAAATTTCTTTTTGGTATTTTCAGTAAGCTTAATTCTAATTATTGCACTACTTTTTTATTTCAACAAGCATTTTAAATCAAAGTCTGAAAGTTATCAATTTAAGAACTTTAATTATCCCTTTAATAAAATCAGCAATTGATGAATTTACAGATTGAAATTTTTATCATCACATAAAACTCCTTACCCCCCTCTCCTAAAGGCAGTTACATCAACCTATTTACTCACAAAGACAAGAAATATTTTTTAGTAATTACCGAATCGAAATTAAAAAATGGTATTATTTTCTCTTTTTTGGTGAAGGCTGCCCCTTTTGCTTCGCCATATCTTCTAGGCGTTTTTGAAAAC
>TARA_R110002050_G_scaffold75277_3_pt1 | contig 10387 bp, 8 predicted proteins | sample TARA_R110002050 | Tara Oceans TARA_R110002050 (sample SAMEA4396988) | marine metagenome | biome: Polar Biome; feature: [DCM] deep chlorophyll maximum layer (ENVO:01000326); material: water (ENVO:00002006), including particulate matter (ENVO:01000060) such as... | depth 25 m
ATCGACTAATACAGAATCTACCTCATCGACAATTGCATAGTGATGCGGACGTTGTACTAAATCGTCTGGCGAGTGCGCCATGTTATCACGTAAGTAATCGAAACCAAATTCGTTATTTGTTCCGTATGTAATATCTGCGTTATAAGCTTTACGACGTGCATCAGAGTTTGGTGTGTGGTAATCGATACAATCGATACTCATACCATGAAACTGAAAAATAGGTGCCATCCACGCGCTATCTCGTTTTGCTAAGTAATCATTTACGGTTACTAAGTGAACACCTTTGCCAGCTAATGCATTTAAGTATACAGGTAATGTTGCTACTAACGTTTTACCTTCACCAGTTTGCATCTCTGCAATTTTTCCTTGGTGCATTGCAATACCACCAATAAGTTGAACATCATAATGAATCATGTCCCAAGTAATTGGTTTACCTGCAGCATCCCAAGAATTTGCCCAAATTGCTTGGTCGCCTTCTAGAGTAACATAATCATGTGCGCCAGAAATTTCTCTGTCAAAAGCGTTTGCTGTAACAGGAATTTGAGTATTGTGAACAAAACGTTTTGCTGTTTCTTTTACAACTGCGAATGCTTCAGGAAGAATATCGTTTAAAACACCTTCAGTTACTTCGTAGATTTCATCATCGATTTTATCGACTTCAAGATACATATCTTCACGTTCGTCAATATCTTCTGTTTCTTGAGCTTTAGCTAAAAGATCATCTTTTTTAGTTTGAAACGGTTTTCTAGCTTCAGCAATGATAGCTTTAAATTCTGCTGTTTTTGCTCTAAGTTCGTCGTGTGATAAAGCTTCTAATGCTTTCTCAAAAGTTTTTATTTTTTCAACAATTGGCTTAATTGTACCAACGTCTTGTTGGGATTTGTCTCCAAGAAAAACTTTAAGTACTTTATCTAAAAAGGTCATATTTTATATTTTGTAATAGATTGGTTGGTTACAATCTTTGTTTTTGTTTCAGTTAGTTTGTTTTAAAAATACCCCTAAAGTCCCCTCAAGGGGACTTTAGGTAAGATTAAACTTTATAGTTTCTGATTAAGTTTTAATGTCAAATTAAAAAGCATCCGAAAATAAAAAAAGTCTCTTAGGTATAGAAACGCAAGAGACTTTTTTGTGATAATTTTATGTGTTAATATTCATCCTCATTCCAGAGGTAATCTTCATCAGTTGGGTAATCTGGCCAAATTTCTTCAATTGAGTCGTAAGAATCTCCTTCATCTTCAATTGCTTGTAAATTTTCAACGACTTCTAATGGAGCTCCTGTTCTAATTGCGTAGTCAATAAGCTCATCTTTGGTTGCTGGCCAAGGCGCATCACTTAAATAAGATGCTAATTCTAATGTCCAATACATAATTGCGTGTATAATTTAATTTTTGCAAAAATAATTCTTTAGTTGAACAATTCAAGAAAAAATTAAATTAATTAATCATTAATAGTAAGAACGTGTAATATTCAACATGTTTAGACTAGAATATTGCATTATTCACAGTCTAAAGGCTTTGAGTTTATGAATTCTTTTGAGGGATCCATTTTATCTCTTCGGCTTGTAAATCATAGGACAACTTCCGTGCCAATACAAAAAGATAGTCAGAAAGTCGATTGATGTACATTAAAGTTTCAGGTTGAAACGGTTCTAAGTCATTAAGATGTGACGCTAAACGCTCAGCTCTACGGCAAACTGTACGTGCAATATGACAGAATGACACGGTTTGGTGTCCGCCAGGTAAAACAAAATGCGTCATAGGAGGAAGGCTATCTTCCATAAGATCCATTTCCTTTTCTAACTTCTCAATATCGTTATTAGATATCTTCGGGATATTTAAGCGTGCTTTTCCGTTTTTTAATTCGGCTTTCTCGGGATCCGTGGCCAAGATTGCGCCAACGGTGAATAAGCGATCCTGAATATGCATTAACGTATTTTTGTATAATTGATCTATATCTTGATCTCTTATGAGTCCTATATGAGAGTTGAGCTCATCAATAGTACCGTAACTTTCTATTCTTATATGATGTTTTGGGACACGTGTGCCACCGAAAAGTGCGGTTGTGCCTTTATCTCCTGTTTTTGTGTATACTTTCATGTAAACAAAGTTAAGAGTTTAAGTTGTATGCTGAAAGTTTTTAAACATTAAGAGCCAAGAGCCAAGAGCCAAGAGCTAAAGACTACTGATTAAAAGTATCACTCTCAATTACACCATCACGTAAACGAATTACGCGTTTAGCGTGTGCAGCGATTTCTTCTTCGTGAGTTACCATAATTACGGTATTTCCCTTAGCATGAATCTCATCGAAGAGTGCCATGATTTCGGTTCCAGTTTTAGAATCTAAATTTCCTGTTGGCTCATCTGCTAAAATAATAGAAGGTTTATTTACCAAGGCTCTTCCTACAGCAACACGTTGTCTTTGTCCTCCAGAAAGTTGATTGGGTTTATGATCCATTCGGTCTGCAAGTCCAACATCAGTTAAGACCTCTGTAGCACGTTCATTACGCTCTTTTTTAGATGCTCCTGCATAAATCATTGGTAAGGCAACATTTTCTAAAGCTGTCGTTCTTGGTAATAGGTTGAAGGTTTGGAAAACGAAACCAATCTCTGTGTTTCTAATTTCGGCAAGTTCATCGTCTGTCATTTCGCTCACATCGTTACCGTTTAGGTTGTAAGAACCAGCAGTTGGTGTGTCTAAGCAACCTAGTAAATTCATAAGTGTAGATTTTCCAGAACCAGAAGGTCCCATAATTGCTACGTATTCGCCACGTTTTATATCTAAATCAATGCCTTTTAAAACATGAACAATTTCTTGTCCTAATTTGAAATCTCTGATGATATTTCTAATTTCAATGACGTTGTCACTCATAATTAAATAGTCTTAGTTGCTTAAATGCTCTGCAAGATACTAGTTTTTGCAGTAATTTCTTAATAAGACGTCAAAGTTGTAAGTATGTTACAATCTAATTTTAAAATGTTCTTTTACTTGTTCTTTTCTGAAAAATACGAAGCCTAAATAAAAGCAATCTACAGTGACTTTAACGGATTCATGGTTTTTGATATACTCCCAAGCTTCTGTCATACCTTTTGACCAATAAATATCATCGAAAACAAATACGGTGTCATTATGAATTTTGGGCAATAAAGCTTCAAAATATTGAATAGTGGCTTCTTTGTTATGGTGACCATCAAAGAAGATAAAATCATAATTCTTGTCGGTTAAATTAGGAATAGCATTTGTGAAATTATCAACTTCGAAATTCACATTTTTAACATCTAAATTATCGAGTTTAGATTTGGCAAAAGTTGAAGTGTTTGCGCAGCCTTCAATAGTTGTAATATTTGCTTTCGGGTTAGCGATACTAAGCGCAAAAGTTGCCATACCCAAAGAAGTGCCTAATTCTAAACTGTTTTTAAAATCGAAATATTTAGCTACACGATAAAGTGTTTTTGTGTTTTTTACAGAGCTACTAGACGTTTTTGCCATTTGGCTTATTTGCCGTTGTTTAGTATCGAGTTTTTTGGAGCCTTCTCCTAAATCTATAACCTGAAGTAATGAATCTGAATTTAGTAAATCAGTTCTATATTGATTTAGTATTTCGTAATCATTGAATTTCGTTTTATCGTACAAACATTTGGTTACAAAATTGTAAACAAAAGGAGAATGAACTCCATGTTGATTGGTCGCCTTTGTTAGAAATTTTAGGTATGCTATTATTTGGTACACTTTATTTTTTTTAACCTTCTAACTTCTCAGATAACTCAAACCAACGCATTTCTTTTTCTTCAATAGTATCAATAATAACTTGAAGTTTATCTGATAGTTTTTTAATTTGGTCTTGTGATAATTCAGGATTATTAAATTTTGCCTCTAAAGCTTTTTTGTCTAATTCTAGAGATCTTATTTTAGACTCTAAATTTTTATGTTCTTTTTGTTCGTTGTAATCTAATTTGTTGGCTTCGTTTTTCTTTACCGCTTTTGTATTATCAGTTTTTTCAACCTGTACAACTTGCTCTATTTGTTTAGCTTTACTACTATCATAAGCTCTGAAATCTGAATAATTACCTGGGAAATCATCAACAACACCTTCGCCTCTAAAGACAAACATGTGATCCACAATTTTATCCATAAAGTATCTATCGTGAGAGACCACTAATAATACGCCAGGGAAATCCATAAGGAACTCTTCGAGGACATTTAAGGTTACAATATCTAAATCGTTTGTTGGTTCATCTAGAATTAAAACGTTTGGATTCTGAATTAAAACCGTACATAAATACAGTCGTTTTTGTTCTCCTCCACTTAGTTTTTCGACAAAATCCCATTGTTTTTTACGGTTGAATAAAAACTTTTCAAGTAATTGTTGAGCGCTAATTTGTCTGCCTTTGGCTAAAGGGATATAATCACCAAATTCTTTTATAACATCAATAACTTTTTGATTGGGCTTAGCTTTAATTCCACCTTGAGTGTAATATCCGATTTTTACGGTTTCTCCTAAAACAACTTTACCACTATCTGGCTGCATGGTTTGCGTTAGAAGATTCAAAAATGTTGATTTACCAGTACCATTTTTTCCAATGATACCAATACGTTCGCCTTTTTTAAAGGTGTATTCAAAATTATCTAAAATTGTTTTGTTTTTAAAAGCTTTAGAAACATTATGAAACTCAATGATTTTACTACCAAGACGTTCCATATTGATGTCTAGTTCAATCTTATGGTCATTACGACGTTGGTGCGCTTTAGATTTTATTTCGGAGAAATCGTCAATTCTGCTTTTAGATTTTGTGGTGCGTGCTTTTGGTTGGCGACGCATCCATTCTAATTCTTTTTTAAAGAGCTGTTTGGCTTTACCAACTTCGGTTGCTTGGTTTTCTATTCTGGCTTCTTTTTTTTCTAAATAATAAGAGTAATTGCCTTTGTATGTATGTAGCTCACCATGATCTAATTCAACGATTTCGTTACAAACACGCTCAAGAAAATAGCGATCGTGAGTTACCATAAACAACGTTTGTTGCGTTTTTGCAAAGTAGTCTTCTAACCATTCTATCATTTCTAAATCGAGATGATTGGTAGGCTCATCTAAAATTAAAATGTCTGGTTTACTTAAAATTACTTGGGCCAAGGCTAAACGTTTTTTTTGCCCACCGGAAAGTGTACTCACTTTTAAGCTAAGGTCATCTAGTTTTAGTTTTGATAAGGTTTGTTGGTATTGAGTTTCAAATTCCCATGCATTATCTCTGTCCATTGCCTCAAAAGCCAGTTGATAGGCATCAGCATCTTCAGGGTTTTTTAAAGCATTCTCGTAAGCTTCAATCGTTTTTATTATTGGAATGTCTGAAGCGAATATGGTCTCTTCGAGTGTGAGCTTAGGATCTAAGTCGGGTTCTTGATCTAAGAATGCTAAACGCAGACCTTTTCTTACGACTATTTGGCCGTCATCTGGAGCATCTTTCCCTGCTAAAATATTTAGAATGGAAGTCTTTCCACTGCCGTTTTTAGCTACAAAAGCAATTTTCTGATCTTTATGGATACTAAAGGATAAATCTTTAAAAAGTACTAACTCTCCAAATGATTTTGATATGTTTTCTACGTTGAGATAATTCAAATTTGTTTTTTTTAAAATGGAATAAAACCAAAAACAAAAGTAATTGTTTTGTTATTACTATTGATACATTATATTTGTCTTTAAAGATCCATTGTATATATGAAGCGTATTAAGCTTTTAATTATTTTATTAGGTTGCGTTATTGTTTCCTCTTGTATCCCTCATAAAGACACTATTTATTTACAAAATAAAGGGGATTCTACTAACGACACCATACCTTATAACTTAAGTGAAATTCAGAAACCTTATAGAATTCAAATTCATGATATACTTAATGTAAAAGTTAAAGCAATAGATCAGGAAACTGTTGCGATTTTAAATCCAAGTGGTGAAGATAATCTTAATGCAAGTAGTGCTGAACGTGCTTATTTTGATGGTTTTACTGTTGATTTGCATGGAAACATTAGAATACCAACTTTAGGGTATTTAAATGTTTTGGGTTTTACCACAGAAGAAATTGAAAACATTATTGAGAAAAAGTTACTCGATGAGCAATTTAAGGCAACGGCTAATATTTTTGTGACTGTGAAATTAGCTGGTTTAAGATATACAGCAAACGGAGAGATTGGAAGTCCAGGAAGTGTAGTGCTTTATAAAGAACGTGTAAATATTTTTGAAGCCATTGCTAACGTTGGCGAGATTCCTGTTACCGGAAATAAAAAAGCGGTAAAAATTATAAGACAGTATCCACAAGGGCAAAAAATACATACCTTAGATTTAACAGATATTAAGGTAATGCAATCTCCTTATTATTTTATTCAACCTAACGATATAATATACGTAGAGCCATTAAGGCAAAAATCTATTGGAACAGGTGAGACAGCTGTATCAAGTATATCTACTATTGCTACTATAGTCTCTTTATTAACTACTTCTGTATTACTTTTTTCAAGATTATAATTAATGAAAACAAGAGATTACGACGAGATAGAAGAAATGGAGAATCAAGGCGTTAGTTTTGATTTTAAAGGGTTTTTGTTTAAGGTTTTAAACCTATGGAAACTTGTATTATTATGTATTGGTGTTTCTTTATTGGTAGCTTATTTTATTAATGTAAGAAAAGAAAGTATTTATAGGTTGGATTCTTTGATTACTATAGATAATGATCAAAATCCTTTTTTTACGGCGAATACAAGTATTTCGTTTAATTGGGGAGGCGTTTCGGGTAAAGTGGGAAGTATTTTAACTGAGATTAAAACTAGAACCCATAATGAGCTAGTAGTTGATTCTTTAGAGTTTTATAAGCAATATCTTTTTCAAGGAAAATATCATCTTGTTGATATTTATAAAGCCGCTCCTTTTTACGTTGAAACAGATAAGTCTAAGCCACAAGCTTTAGGTAAAGCTATTGGGATTAAAGTCATAGATAATAGAACTTACGAGTTATTTTATGAATTTACTAGTCGTCAGGTATTATGTCAAGTATTTGAGTCAAAAGAGAAACAGACAGTTCAAGTTACTCCTGGTTTATTTTCAAAAGTTTATAAATTTGGAGAAGTTGTTAATACTTCTTTTTTTAATGGGATTGTAAATATTAAATCAAATTTTGCCGCAACAGAAGGAGATACTTATTTTGTAAAGTATCTAAATTTTGATGGTGTAGTAAATCAGTATAAAAATAGTATTAAAATTGAGCCATTCTCTAGAGAGTCTTCTTCTGTTTTAAAATTGTCTTTAATTGGGAAGAATAAATCAAAAATTGTTGATTTCTTAAATGCAACTTCAGCAATACTTAGTAGAACAGAATTAGAAAGAAAAAACCTCTATGCAACTAATACCATAAAGTTTATTGATAGTAGTCTTGGAGCTGTAGGTACTAGCCTAAAGGCTGTTACTGATGAAATGAATGACTTTAGGAAAGTTAATAAGGTATTTAATGTTGAGGAAGAAATAAGTCAGATTTCTGAACAACTAAAAATTTATGAACAAGAAAAATTATTAGAAGAGTCTAAGCTCAACTATTTGAATACATTACAAAATTATTTAATTACAAAAACAGATTACACAAAGTTAGCGGCTCCAACTTCGGTTGGTATAGAAGAAAGTAATATATTAAGTGGTGTAGGTAGAATAATAGGACTTTCAGTACAACGTAGAAATTTAGAATATTCTACCAAGGAAGGTTCAATTCTTTTTGAAGATTTAGATCGCCAAATTGATACCGAAAAAAACGTTTTATTAGAAACTATTAGTGCTACAAAGCAGACTATTGGCGTACAATTAAATACTATAGGAAGAAAAATCGCTAATTTAGATTCTAAACTTACAGAACTTCCAGAGGGACAACAAAAATTCTTAAAGATACAAAGAGAACTAGATTTAAGTAGAGAGGCCTTTGATATATACCAAGCAAAACGAGGGGAAGCGGCAATCGTAAAAGCTGCCAATATTTCTGATATTACAGTGATAGATGAAGCTAAAGATATAGGTAATGCTCCAATAGGACCAAATAAAATCCTCAATTATATGATGGGTTTAATGGTAGGTTTCTTCTCTCCTTTATTTTTGATTTTTGTAATTTACCTGTTGGATAATACAATCCATGGGTCTGATGAAATCGCCAGAATGTCGAATATTCCTATTTTAGGTTTAATAGGTAAGTATCGATATAAGAACAATTTAGTGGCTTATGAAAAGCCAAAATCCGCTGTAGCAGAATCGTTTAGGGCAATTAGGTCTAGTTTACAATTTATCTTTAAAAATAAGAATACAGAAACTAGAGCCAATACATTGATGATTACGTCTTCGGTAAGTGGTGAAGGGAAAACATTTACTTCTATTAATATTGCTACAGTATATGCCCTTTCTGGAAAGAAGACAATTCTCTTAGGGTTAGATTTACGTAAACCAAAAATATTTGATGATTTTGAAATAAATAACGAAAAAGGGATTGTTAATTACCTTATTGGTGACAGTGAGTTAGACGATATAATTACAAATACTCACATTGAAAATTTAGACCTTATTACTTCTGGTCCAATTCCACCTAACCCTTCAGAATTGCTAATGGGAGATAAGTTAAAAGAGGTTATAGAAAGTTTTAAAAAACAATATGATATAATTATATTAGATACGCCTCCACTAGGTTTGGTGACTGATGCATTGGAGTTAGTTCAATACGCAGATGCAACGATTTTTATGGTGAGGTTAGATTATACAAAAAAAGGAATGCTTCAATTAGTTAATGCTAAACATAGATCTGGCGAATTGAAGAATGTAAGTTTCGTTCTTAATTTCTATAAGCATAAAAACAACTTTAATTATGGTTATGGTTATGGCTACGGTTATGGCTACGGCTACGGTGTTTATGGAAGTGCATATCATGAAAAGGATAAATATTCATTTTTAACTAGAATTAAGAATTTGATTAAAAGAATTTAACTTGTATTAACTCCTATATCATTGATTACCAAAACTCAACTTCGGATTAAACGTGTTTTTGATTTTTCCCTAGTTATCGTATTTTTACCTTTTTTATTAATACCTATTATCATACTAATAGTAATTGGTACTATCGATACAAAAAGCTACGGTATTTATACTCAGTATCGAATTGGTCAACACGGAAAACCTTTCAAAATTTATAAAATAAGAACTTTAAAGGATGGAAAACATCAGTTAGGTCATATGAATAAATATGCATCTAAAGTTGGTGTGTTTTTAAGGAAGTCCAAATTAAATGAACTTCCTCAATTGTTTAATGTACTAATTGGAGATATGAGTTTTGTAGGGCCAAGACCTGATTTAAAGGGGTTTGCTGACGAATTAAAAGGTGAGGATAGAATTGTATTATTGGTCAAACCAGGTGTTACTGGTCCCGCAACTCTTAAATATAAGGATGAAGAACGCGTATTAGAACGTCAAAAAAATCCTGAACACTACAATAGAACGATTATTTGGGTAGATAAAGTGAAAATCAATAAAAAGTACGTTGAGAATTACAGTTTTTACTTAGATTTGACACTCATTTTAAAATCTATTTTAAACAAATGATAAATTCAGAAGATAAAATTGCAATCATAGGATTAGGTTACGTCGGTTTGCCGCTTGCCGTAGAGTTTTCTAAAAAATTCTTTGTAGTTGGATTTGATATTAATAAACAACGTATCAGTGAATTAAATAACGGAATCGATAAAACTTTAGAGGTTGAAAACGATAATTTGAAATCTGTTTTAACTACAGATTTGAATGCTGAGAAAGGGTTATATATAACTGATAATATAGAAGCTTTAGCAAAAACTAATTATTATATTATTACTGTACCAACGCCAACAGATGCATTAAATAAGCCAGTGTTTACTCCCTTAATTAAAGCGAGCGAAACAGTTGGTAAAATGTTAAGCAAAGGAGATATTGTAGTTTATGAATCAACAGTTTATCCAGGAGCAACCGAGGATATTTGTATTCCGGTTGTAGCTAAAACTTCCGGATTCGTTTATAATGAAGACTTTTTTGCAGGATATTCTCCGGAAAGAATCAATCCAGGAGATAAACATCATACCGTAACTAAGATTCTTAAAGTAACTTCTGGTTCTACACCTGAAGTAGCAATTAAGATAGATAATCTTTACAATCAAGTGATTACTGCAGGTACGCATTTAGCACCTTCTATTAAAGTTGCTGAAGCAGCTAAAGTTATTGAAAATTCTCAAAGAGATATTAATATCGCCTTTGTAAACGAATTATCTAAAATCTTTAGGTTATTAGATATTGATACAAAAGCTGTATTAGAGGCTGCAGGGACAAAATGGAATTTTTTAAAGTTCTCACCAGGTTTAG
>TARA_R110002050_G_scaffold76848_3_pt1 | contig 10384 bp, 9 predicted proteins | sample TARA_R110002050 | Tara Oceans TARA_R110002050 (sample SAMEA4396988) | marine metagenome | biome: Polar Biome; feature: [DCM] deep chlorophyll maximum layer (ENVO:01000326); material: water (ENVO:00002006), including particulate matter (ENVO:01000060) such as... | depth 25 m
TTGGAACCAATTATTAGAGCTATACATTTACCATACTTATATAAAGATATGAAGCGAATATGTTTGCATTTTAGATTTTTCGTAACTCCTATACTACTGATACTTTTAGTTATGGTAATAGGTTGTAAAAAAACAGATAAAAAGGAAGGGGCATCATTAGAAATGAAAAGACCAAATATCATTATAATCTACGCGGATGATTTAGGCTATGGTGATTTGAGTTCCTACGGTGCTACTGAAATTAGCACTCCAAATATGGATAAACTGGTAAATGAAGGAATAAAGTTTACTAATGGATATGCATCGTCTGCTACTTGCACTCCAAGCAGATATGCTCTTCTAACAGGTGTCTATCCTTGGAGGAACAAAAATGCTAAAATCCTTCCGGGTACTGCCCCGTTATTAATAGACACGACCCAGATGACGGTAGCTAAATTATTAAAGCAAAATGGCTACAAAACAGGTATTGTTGGTAAGTGGCATTTAGGCCTAGGTAATGGTCAAGTAGATTGGAACGGTCATATAACACCCGGCCCTAATGAAGTAGGATTTGACTACAGCTATATTATGGCTGCTACACAGGATCGTGTACCCACAGTATATATTCAGAATGGGAGAGTTGAGAATCTTGATCCCAATGACTCAATTGAAGTTAATTATGATGAAAATTATGATGGACAACCAACTGGTAAGGACAGTCCTGAACTTTTAAGGATGAATTGGCATCATGGGCATAACAATACAATTGTAAATGGTATTCCCCGTATAGGTTTTATGAAAGGTGGAGATTCAGCCAAATGGATAGATGAGGAAATGGCGCCACAATTTTTAGAAAAGGCCAAAAATTTTGTAACCACCAATAAAGACCAGCCCTTCTTTTTATATTATGCTTTACAACAGCCTCATGTGCCACGAACGCCAGCACCAGAGTTTTTCGGGAAGTCTGGAATGGGGCCAAGAGGTGACGTAATTTTAGAAGCGGATTGGTGTATTGGTCAACTTTATGCTACGTTAGAGGAACAAGGTCTTCTAAAAAATACACTAATCATTTTTACAAGTGATAATGGTCCGGTATTAAATGACGGATACTACGATGATGCCGTAGAGAAAATTGGAAATCACACACCATCGGGACCTTTAAGAGGTGGTAAATACAGTCTTTTTGAAGCTGGGACAAGGGTGCCTTTTGCTACCTACTGGAAGGGAACTATAACGCCAAAGATTAGTGAAGCATTAGTTTCACAATTAGATTTTTTAAGTTCTATAGCATCATTAGTAGGTGATGATTATAAGGGTGAGGACAGTGAAAATTTCATGGATGTCTTTTTAGGCAAAAAGAATATCGGTAGGGAAAATCTAATGCTGGAAGCTACCTCAAGAACGGCATTACGCTCTAATGATTGGATGTTTATTCCGCCATATAAAGGCGCTCCTATAGCCGAACAGGTTAATATAGAATTGGGGAATAGTTTAAATTACCAACTTTATAATCTTTCCGATGATATTGGGCAAACTACAAATCTTGCCAATACAGAACCTGAAAAATTACTTGAGATGATTAAAATTTATAAAACCATAAGAGGAACTGTGAATTCTAATACAGAAACTTTAGAATTGAAATAATTGTTGAGTGGAAAGTTGGATGCTTTTTAGTAAAGATTAATTTGACGTACCCATAGACCAAAGGATTTATAAATTTAAAAATCCATTTATATTCTATCTTTTATTAGGTTTAAGTAGTAAGCGTTATTTTGTAATTTGCTACTTCCCGATACAGTATTTTCTTTTCCCCGTATTCATAGGGGTAGGGGCGTTCGAGGTGGAAAATAGGTGAACACTTTTGCTTTCTTTTGGTAGGATAATGATTTCCATCATTATTTGATATTGTTTTGAGTACGCTGTTTCGATGCTATAATATCCTTTACAGAACGTTTGCTAACTCCACTAGTCCAGCCTTTTTCAATTTCTTCTCTTAGTTTTTGAAGTGCCTTTTTTTCAGTATTTGCAGCTTTTCTATCTTCCATTGTTTTAGAATCTATTGCAGTATAATATCGCTATCAATATTTAATTTTTGATGTAAAGCTTTAGCAACATTCAAGGTGATTTCCCTTTTTCCGTTCAAATAATCGCTAATTCTTGAGGCACTTGTATTTAATAGTGCAGCCAAATCTTTTCGCTTTAGCCCCATTTCAAACATACGTAGCTCAATCATTTCCTGTAAGGTTGGTAAACCGATGGGAAAATGGATTTCTTCGTACTGTTCGATGATGTCGCTTACCTCCAAAAGTTCTATCATTTGCGGAGAATCTTCAGGAGTATCATTGCTTACCACTTTAAGAAGTTCTTCTAACCGAAGATTGGCTTTAACGTATGCTGTATGAGTTGCTGTTTTCATAATATTATAATGTATCGATATTTTTAATTCTATTGTAATCTTTATGGTTTCCTACCCACCTTATATAAACCCTGCCTACTTGGAAAAGGACTATGGCCACGATTCTATAATGGTTTCCTTTTATATTAAATACAAATCTGTCATTGCCGACACTATCGGCTGAATTGAAAGTGTTTCTTAAATCCCCAAAATTTTCCCATTCTGCTTTCTTAGTTGTTTTATACCAATCTCGCAAAGCAGTCTGCGCATTGGTTTCTTTCGAAAAATACTCACTTAATTTTTTAAATGATATGACGTGCACTTGACGGATGGTGTTTATTAGAACGTAAAGATAATTAAAAAATAACATATATGGTAATATGTTTCCATAAAATGGAATAATTTGATCTTGGACCCTCCCAAATCTTACCCAAAAACTTTGCGCGTGGATCCTGTCCGGTTTTTGTAGTGTTCCGGCAGATAAGCGTTAAGCAAAAACCGGATAGGGCGCATCTTACTTTTTGCTTTTGGGTTCGCGCCATTCTTGATAAAGCTCGCTTGCCTTTGGGCTGGCCTCAAAGAATGCTCTAAAATGTGCAACTGCTTTTTCTTCTCCCTGCCCATAAGCTGTTTGCTCTAGATTTGAGATTTGGGAAACTTTATAAACAGAGAAGCCCAGAACTAAAATGATGCAAACCAATAGCCCCCAGAATAGCTTAATCGCCCATTTCGGAAATGTAATGGATTTTTTAATGTAGTAGACCACATTTGCCATTAGCTTATGTTGGTCTTCAATGGCTTTCTTTTGATGGTCATTATATCGTTTTAAAATAAAGTCGATATCCGAGGTATCTGTTTGTACTTTATAGGTCATTAAAAAGGTTTTCAATTCTTCCATTCGATTGACCGAGTTTTCGAAGCCTTTGATTTCTTCCGTCAGTAATTCTGCTATTTCATCTAACTTTGCCATAATCTTAAATTTCCATTCCCAAACCAATTGTTTTCTTAAAACCTATTTTAATAACCCTTTTAGCAATTGTGGCTGCGATGTTCGGCGATATCCCAACAGTCTTGCCTAACAATTCTAAGCTATTATCCTTCACTATCTTTTGGGAAGCGATTTTAGCAAAATCAATGTGTTCAGCGATTCTTCCCATGGACATGGAGCGGTGTACTTCACTTCCCTTTAGATTTTGACCTTTGTATGCAATGCGAAAGCCTTGCAACTGATTTGCTTTGTTGATGCTTGGAATAACTTCAATATCTTTTTGTTTCATGTACCGTATATACTGGTCAAAATCTTTGGGTTTCATTTCGGTTAGAACCTTTTCGTGAATTTGTCTTAGTTCTTGTCGCACGTTTTGAATTTGATTCAACCTTTCTTGCTGCACCTCCCGAACTGTTGTCAATCCCATTTGCTGTGCCACTTTTTCTGCGGCTTGTTGGCTTCTTTTACCTATAAAGTTGTCTTTATAAGCCTTGCCATCAAAACCGATACGGTTCACGTATAAATGAATGTGCAAATGATTTTTATTCCGATGCACAAATGCAATCGCCTGTAGTTCTTGTAGTTTCATTTCCTTTACGAACCGTTGTGTGATTTCTGTAAGTTGTTTGTCCTTCAATTCTTGTCCGTCTTTTATGGTGGGACTCAGCACAAAACTCATAGTGTTCTTTTTACATCTTTGGTTCTGTGATTGAATTATTTTAAACTCTTCGGTAATCTCTTTAGGATTGTCGCCCGCCAGATGTTCTCGATAAACTACTTTGGCCTCCTTTTCCTCATCCCAACCATAACCCATAGAAGCACCTGTATGCGATATGGATTTTCCCATTCCTATCATTTCTTAAAATTGTAAAGATGTTTCCGTATTTCATTAGCCAACTGTACCACCTCTTCTGATAATTTTGGATTCCGTTTTTTGTACATATTTCCAATACGTTTAAAATTGACCTGATACTGAACCAGTAATTTGTAAACATTGATTTGTTCATCGGAAAACCGTTCAACAATCCTATGGCCAAAAGCGGCACGACGACAATATTCACTTATGGAAAGTCCGCTCTTTTTTGCCTTTATTTTTAAGAGCTTCTTTTCATAAATAGAACATCGAAATTGTATAAACTCCTTTTTCAATTTAGGTTTTAAAATCTTTATTCATCAAAATACTTTTTGCTAAATCACACATCGAAAATTCAATTACCAGTTCCTATCCTTTTGCGACCTTCGGGAGCAAAAGCAAGATTTGTCATGACAATGACACATCTTGAATTCTTACTCAGATGTAATTATCAGTACTGTTTTCATCTTTCTTACTTCTCCCTATCCATAAAAATTTAATCACGTATTTTCATCAAAATATTTAGTTTTGAAGAGTATTACATTATGATTTAGAAAGTCATTTACTAATCTAAACCTGTTTATTTTTAAAGGTGTATTCCAACGCTTCTTTCTCAATTTCAGCTTTTGATTTTCTACGATTTTGCAGCAACCAAATATTCAGTTTTGCCTTTTCAAAAAACAACATTTTACCGTTGGGTTTGGAGTGGGGGATTTCCCTTGCTGCCGTTAACTTATAGAGGTAGCTCCTTGATATACTCGTGTATTCGCAAGCTTCCTCAAATGTGAGTACTTCTTTATTTGCCACCAATAAGCGTTCGATACGGTCGAGCCGTTCTTCTAATTCCAGATAGTCCATTTCTTTCTAATTTTGGATTAAACAAGAGACAAAAGCTTTTGTTCTTATTAATAGAATTCTGGTGCTAAACTAGCATAGGAAGTAAAGGGAAATGTGTGCAATTCATGCAATGCACGCGGAATTAGGAAAAATGCAAGCAAACGAAATTAAAGGCGAGAAAAGATGGTTTTGAGTTCTTCACTTTTTTTAGAAATGGGAGTTCTTGATTTGGCATCTTTTACCGTAGAGTATTTATAAGGTTTACCATCTTCCCTTCGGATAGTGTCCGACCTTTTGAAAAAGTCAATGACACTCATCGTGTTTTTCGGGAAAGCAACTTTAAACAATTCGTAGAATTCTCGACAACTTGGGGCATCAAGTTTGAAATATATTTTAGATTTGTGGGTATACCAATCTTCTTTAAAAACCCTGATAAAATCATCTTTATCCGTTTGCTCGATAATAATCATATCGTAGTTAACCAGTCCACGGTATAGTTCTTTCAATTGGTCGTTTGTGGCTGAGAGGCTAAAGTTGTTCTTCTTTTTTAGTTTCTCCTGAATTTTTGGGATAAAGACTTTTTTAAATCTTTTTGACCAAGTTATCTGGCTCATTGCAATACCACCCATAAACATAAGGCAATTGGCATAAAAGAAAAACCCTCGTAATGGTTCCGAATATTCCAGTATAGCCGAATAACTTGAATGCATCAATAGGAGTCCAATGCCATAAAAAACCAATCTTGGTTTTTCAATGTATTTATCCCATAGTGTAGATTCATTGAACATATAACGAGCAAAGAAACCGACATACGGAATTAGCAATCGCACATAAACATATGCGAAAGATGCCAATAGTAGATATTTAATGAAATCAGGCATACTTCTAAGTTACTATTTTATGAGGGTAATAACATGAATCATAGATATACTGATGGTTTTTTGGGGTAGAAGCGATATTGTAGATGATTAATTATTATCGAGATATTTCATTGCGAGGTATTGAAGACAATTTGAAAAGTCATTGAAGATTCCATTTAGTTTACTACAACTATTTGTGGGTAGGGGGAGGAAAGGTCAAGCGGCCTTTTCGCCGCTTGTGCTTTCGTGCGGCTCTGAGGATGTCTGGGAAAACTGGAACGGAAAGACTTTACTGGCGCACCGGCGTAGAGTGTGCGATAGGAGAGGGTTGGAGAGGAAGGTTTGCCTGACTTCCGCAGGTATGGGTTCATCGACGATATGTTTTTACAAAGCCTGATTTTGTAGCACTAAAAAGCATTGAGCTTATTTTAATAACCATATTTTGACGATTCTAAAATATTCCGATTCTTTCGATTGAGTTAACCAAACTTTCTTTAATGCAGAAAACCGGTCTTTAAATTTTGTACATTTGTGTTACAAATGAAAGAGACTTTTCGCAAAATAGTATCTTCAGCAATGGCACTAATCGTGTTATTATCCACAATGTCATTTTCAGTGGATATGCATTATTGTGGAGATACTATGGTAGATTACTCTTTCTTTCATAAGGCAGAAACTTGTGGAATGGAAAAAGAGCAGGTAGCATCAACTTGTGAAAATCCAGAAATGAAAAAGAAATCTTGTTGTTCAGATGAGCAAATCATCGTTGAAGGACAAGAAGATTTAAAAAATAACTTCACTACACTCACATTTGACCAACAAGTTTTTGTTGCATCATTTGTTTATTCGTACATCAATCTTTTTGAAGCAATTGCATCTAAAGAAGTTTCATATAAAGATTATCCACCGCCGTTTGTCAAACGGGATGTGCAAGTCTTGCACCAGACCTTCTTAATTTGATTTATTAAACATTCGTGATTCGCCCTTCGATAACTATCGACCAGGGCTCAATTTGTTGTATTTGCTTTTCTGTATTTCAGAATTCCAAAACATTCATAAATGTTTAATTATCAAACTATATGCTTAATAAAGCTATCAAATTTCTTATCGAGAACAAGCTCGTTGCAGTTCTAATGTTAGTCCTGTTTGTAGGTTGGGGTATCGTAAATGCACCATTTGGTTGGGATACGGGTTTTCTGCCTTCTAATCCTGTAGCGGTTGACGCTATTCCGGATATTGGCGAGAACCAACAAATCGTATTTACTAAATGGGATGGACGTTCGCCGCAAGATATTGAAGACCAAATTACCTATCCGTTAACAACTTCCTTGTTAGGTATTCCTGGTGTAAAAACTATTCGTAGTTCATCGATGTTTGGCTTTTCTAGTATTTATATCATTTTTGAAGAAGACATCGAATTCTACTGGTCACGAAGTCGTATTCTGGAAAAACTCAATTCACTTCCTGCTAATTTGTTACCCCAAGGGGTGAATCCTGCTTTGGGTCCAGATGCCACGGGATTAGGACAAATATATTGGTACACCTTAGAAGGTCGTGATGAAAAAGGTAATGTCACTGGAGGTTGGGATTTGCAGGAATTACGCAGTATTCAAGATTACTATGTGAAATATGCCTTGTCTGGTGCAAGTGGTGTTTCAGAAGTTGCTTCCATTGGTGGATTTGTTCAAGAATATCAGGTAGATGTTGACCCAGAAAAAATGCGTCAGTACAATATCAATCTTGGCCAAGTTGTACAAGCTGTAAAAGAAAGCAATCAAGATATTGGTGCACAGACGTTGGAAATCAATCAAGCTGAGTATTTGGTACGTGGTTTGGGTTATGTGAAATCTATATCCGATTTGGAAAATGCCGTAGTCTCTTCTGAAAATTTCACGTCGCTACGGATTAAGGATATAGCAAATGTTACACTCGGACCAGCAACGAGACGTGGTATTCTTGACAAAGAAGGTGCCGAAGTGGTTGGCGGTGTGGTTGTAGCTCGTTATGGTGCAAATCCTATGGAAGTCATCAATAATGTAAAAGCGAAGATTGATGAACTTAAAGGTGGACTACCTTCAAAAGTATTGGCTGATGGTCGCACTTCTCAATTGACCGTAGTTCCATTCTATGACCGTACAGAACTTATTGAAGAAACACTAGATACCCTTAACGAAGCATTAACGCTGGAAATCTTGATAACCATTTTGGTCATCATTATAATGGTCTTCAATTTAAGGGCTTCCATCCTAATATCTGGATTATTACCTGTTGCCGTATTAATGGTTTTTATCACAATGAAGCTATTCAATGTTGATGCAAATATTGTTGCACTTTCAGGTATTGCTATTGCTATTGGTACAATGGTAGATGTAGGTGTCATACTAGCCGAAAATATGATACGGCATATGGATGATTCAGAATTACGCTTTAGCGAAAGTGGAAAAGAATACACTTCAAATGAAATTATCTACAATGCTACCGCTGAAGTTTCTGGAGCAATATTAACGGCTGTTTTAACAACGATTATAAGTTTTGTACCTGTATTTACTATGGTCGGTGCTGAGGGAAAACTATTCCGTCCACTAGCTTTTACCAAAACGATGGCACTTTCAGCATCATTGGTTATCGCTTTATTTATAATTCCGCCATTAGCGGCATATCTCTTCAGAAAGAAAAATATAAAATCTTCCTTTAACTATGTACTTCAAATCTCGCTTTTAGTACTGGGAACAATCGCTATGATTTCAGGCTATTGGCTAGGGATTGTCTTAATTGCTTTTGGGATAACCGGACTCTTAAATTTAAGGGACATTCTTGATAAAAAGAAAGTCAACCTAATAAACATCATCATATCATCGACTGCGATTGTTTTCCTACTCGCAGCGTATTGGAGACCGTTAGGTTTCGATAGAAGTGTCTTTATCAACTTAATTTTTGTTGCAGTTATTTGCTTTGGGGTTTTAGGAATATTCTCTGTTCTAAGAAAATACTACGACCAGATTTTAACTTGGGCATTGGCAAACAAACTATTGTTTCTAATCATTCCCGCCACGGTACTGATTTCTGGTGCGTGGATAATGAACAACACAGGAAAGGAATTTATGCCATCGCTAAACGAAGGTTCATTTCTTTTGATGCCTACATCACTTCCACACGCTGGTGTTGAAGAAAATAAAAGAGTGCTACAGCAATTGGATATGGCGGTTGCCACCATTCCAGAAATAGAAACGGTGGTTGGAAAATCCGGTAGAACAGAATCTGCACTCGACCCAGCCCCTTTATCAATGTATGAAAATATGATTCAGTACAAATCTGAATATATGCACAATGCAAATGGAAAAAAGCAACGCTATCAAGTTAATGATGATGGCCTTTTTGTGTTGAAAGATGGTAAGCTTACCATTAACCCAAATTCTGAAATAGACACGAAAAATTTAAATTATGATGCTTCACAACTAAAAGACCCGTTCTACGTTCATCGGGAGCTATTAGTTGAAGATGATGACGGAGAGTTTTTTAGAAATTGGCGACCCGACATTAATAGTCCTGACGATATCTGGAATGAAATTGTAAAAGTAACGAAGCTACCTGGAGTTACGTCCGCACCAAAACTGCAACCTATCGAAACTCGATTAGTGATGCTACAAACGGGTATGCGTGCACCAATGGGAATCAAGGTAAAAGGTCAAGATTTGAAACAAATCGAAGCCTTTGGCTTAGCCCTTGAAACTATTTTAAAGCAAGCGGAAGGTGTTAAAGAGCAAGCCGTATTTGCCGACCGAATAGTGGGTAAACCTTATCTGTTAATTGATATCAAGCGTGAACAATTAGCCCGATATGGGATTTCGATTATGGATGTTCAAGAAATACTTCAAGTAGCTGTGGGCGGTATGCAACTTACCCAAACGGTGGAAGGTCGAGAGCGTTATGGAGTGCGTGTACGCTATCCAAGAGAATTACGAGCCAATCCGGATGACCTGAAAAAGATTTATGTTCCGGTTGAAAAAGGCAGTCCAGTTCCCTTAGGCGAGTTAGTAGAGATACGTTACGAGCAAGGTCCACAAGTGATTAAAAGTGAAGATACATTCCTTATAGGCTATGTACTATTCGATAAACTCGATGGATTTGCCGAAGTAGAGGTGGTTGAAAATACACAGGCTTTAATCAAAGAAAAAATAGATACGGGAGAACTAAGTGTTCCAAAAGGAATCAGCTATCAATTTACGGGTACGTATGAAAATCAGTTACGAGCCGAGAAAACACTTTCGGTTGTTGTGCCTTTGGCTTTAGTTATCATTTTCCTGATACTGTACTTCCAGTTCAAATCGGTTTCAACCTCGCTTATGGTGTTTACAGGAATCACAGTTGCCTTTGCAGGTGGTTTTATTATGATATGGTTATATGGTCAAGATTGGTTCTTCAACTTCAGCTTTTTCGGGGAAAATATGCGAGACCTTTTCAATATGAAAACC
>TARA_R110002050_G_scaffold95106_4_pt1 | contig 10384 bp, 7 predicted proteins | sample TARA_R110002050 | Tara Oceans TARA_R110002050 (sample SAMEA4396988) | marine metagenome | biome: Polar Biome; feature: [DCM] deep chlorophyll maximum layer (ENVO:01000326); material: water (ENVO:00002006), including particulate matter (ENVO:01000060) such as... | depth 25 m
AATTTGTTGGTTACGTCCTTTCCCGGGATTCACCCTGAAAGTTTTAAAGCTTATTTTCATCGATCCATTCTCCAATGTTGGTCGTCAGTCATCCATTCTTCCAGTTGCAGTTCCGTTTCCTTTTCCCTGTCACATATACTTTCAAAATACTTTTCTTCCGGCACCCCATCCTCAATCTTCCAGTTTTCCTGACTCAGCGGAATTTCAACTTCTGTCTCATAATAATTCTCTGATGCTTCTGAAAAAACCTTTATTTCTGACGATGAAAGCCTGTACAAGAAAATCATTTCATTACCGGTCCGGCTAAAAGATATCGAATCGATTTTAAAGACCGCCGTCATTTCATTCTTTTTGGCGTTTGCTACCTGGAAAACGATCAGCAAACCAACAATTAATATTTTGGTTCGGTAAAAATTCTTGAACCCACTTTTATTGATGTAATTTCTATATGGTCTCATAGCTTATTCTCCTTTTTATCTGAATTTCTGAGTTTAGTAAGATTTTGTGCCCGCCAAATTGCAGGCACAAAATCCATCGGTCAGTCCATCGTTATTTTTACCGGAACAGGGTTCGTCACGACATCAAAAACGGGCGATTTTTGGGCAAAGGAAATTAAGGTTTCCTTCTGCTCATCTGTAATGTCACCGTCAACCTTAAATGTTACCTGAATTTCCCGGTAGCCGTTTCTCACCTGGTCACTCAGTCCCAAAAAACCCTGGACATCCAAATCCCCCTTCAATTCCGATTCAACACTTTTCAGTTCGATTCCGTTTGCCGCAGCATGAAGCGCCATGGTGGTCGTCATACATCCTGCCAAAGCATGGAGAATGAACTCCACCGGATTTGCCCCTTCGTTATTTCCCAAAAGAATGGGCGGCTCTCCGTTATTAAACACAAAATCTTCGGTCCGCGATGCATCTTCCATACCACCTCCGTAAAAACTTTTCATCCTGCTGCGGTTGTGCCCGCCGCTAATCCATTTGTTCCTGACCCTGAACTGAAAATAAGCTAACGACGGATCGCTTTGTAAAGCCTGTACGGTTGCTACAATTTCCTCTGGTTTAAAACCATTAATCTTTTTTACTACTGTTTCCATTTTATTAATTTTTAAGATTAAACATGATGTCCTGTCTTTTTCACAGGTCGTGCCACAAGACTCAACTGTTTAAATACCAGATACTTATTCGGAGCTATGAAATTTATTTATGCAACGACATCTCGTAGTTCTACCATATTTCGTAAATTTATTCACGACAATTCGTTATCGAGATGAAACATGCAAAACAATCCGCACCCGCTTTAATTTCGCTTAAACGAATTTTTGAAGGCACCTCAGAGTTCACAGGCACTTTGTTTTTCAAATCGCTTGTAAAAAACCTGGCTCAAGTCCTTGATGTACACGGGGTTTGGGTAACCGAATACAAGAAAGAAGAGAACAAGTTAAATGCACTTGCTTTTTGGCTGGATGGGAAATTTGTGGACAAATATGAATACAGCATCAAAAATACACCCTGCGAACCGGTTTTGGGAAGCGACCAAATTTGCCACGTCCCGGAAAAAGTAATTGAACTTTATCCCCTGGACCCGGACCTACCACCCATGGGAGCCGTTAGTTATATGGGGCTGGTTTTGAAAGACGAAAACGGTAAGATTCTCGGGCACCTTGCTATGCTCGACCAAAAACCGATGAAGGAAATTCCCGAAGTGTTCCTGATTTTCAAAATCTTTGCTGCCCGTGCCCAAGCCGAGATGAGACGCCTGCAGTATGAAAAACTTTTGCGACAGAGCGAAGCCAAAATAAACCGGCTTTTAAACGGAACGATGGATGCCATTATTGAGTTGAACACTGATTTGTGCATTAGTCAGGCCAACGATGCTGCATTAAATGTGTTCGAGGTCGAAGCAGCCCATTTTATTCGCCGTTCCATTGATAATTTTCTCGATTTCGAATCACACAAAAGAGTATATGACACCATCCCTTTTTTAACAAAAGAAAATGAACAACCCGCTGCAATCTGGCTTCACGGGCACTTGAATTGTTTAAAAGCCTCAGGAAAAACCTTCCCGGCAGATGCGACCATGTCGAGATATGAATATGAAGGAAACGTTTTCTATGCCTTATATATTCGCGATGTAAATGATAAACTGCAGAATGAGGAGGAAATCAAAAAGCTGACCATAGAAACTACGCTTTTAAAGGAGCGCATCAGCAATGAACTTTCAGGCAATTTAATTGGTGAAAGCCAAGCATTGAATAAAGTTTTCGTTCAGATTGAACAGGTGGCCCCGACAGATTCAACGGTTCTTATTTTAGGCGAAACAGGAACAGGCAAGGAACTGATTGCAAAGGAAATCCATAACCGGAGCAGACGCAAAGAAAGGCCATTTATTGCTGTTAACTGCGCTGCACTACCCGCAGAACTGATTGAAAGCGAATTGTTCGGGCATGTAAAAGGAGCCTTTACCGGAGCGACAGAAACACGCGAAGGCCGGTTTTCGCTTGCAGACAAAGGGACGCTGTTTCTGGATGAAATCGGTGAGCTACCGCTGGCCTTACAGGCAAAGCTGCTGCGCGTTGTTCAGGAAGGTGAATTTGAGCCGGTTGGCAGTTCGTTGACCCGGAAAGCCGATGTCCGGTTTATTGCTGCTACGCATCGAAATTTAAAGGAAGCCGTGCAACAAAAATTGTTCCGCGAAGATTTATTTTACCGGCTAAATGTTTTCCCAATACCAGTGCCGGCGTTGCGTGATCGGGATTCAGATGTCATCCTTTTAGCCGAAGGATTTTTAGCCCAACTTTGTAAAAAACATGGCCGCAAACTGCTTCAATTGAGTGAAGCCAATAAACACGAACTTTTAAAATATTCGTGGCCGGGAAATGTCCGTGAACTGCAGAATATCATTGAACGAGCAGTTATTACAGCACAAAGCAACTACCTGAACATTACACTTGAGCCCGAAAAGAGACGTGAAAAAACCGACCCCCAAAAACAAAGCCTGGTAGTAAATTATGATGAACTTAAACAAATGGAAAAAGAAAATCTTCAGCTTGCACTAAAATTGTCCAACGGAAAAGTCTTCGGGAACAACGGTGCAGCAAAACTGCTGGGAATTCCTCCTACAACACTCAATTCAAAATTGGCAAAATTCGGCCTCAAACCAGGTCTGGCAAACAGTTAATTACGCCATCGAAAAATCCTTTAATTCCTTCGCGAAACGATTTCCCCTCCACGTAATCGTCCCTGAGATTTATAAGTCGCACCTCACAAAACCGATAAAGTTTGCTTCGACAAATTACAAAAACAACTCTTCGCAATCCGGCATACATCGGCAAAAATCTGGCAAATACCAGCCTGGCTGCTTTCCCCATTCTGGAACACGCCCGGAAGCGAATTGGCTCCTCCCATGTTCCTAGTTTTTAATTGTATCCATTCTTTAAACTGGATTTCTACTACTGAGGTAACACAAACCTAGGAGAAACCTAGTAGAATGTACGGATTTGCTACGGCTCAATCAACGAGGAAAACTGCATCGACGTTTTTGGAACGATGTGCTTGACGGCACAATTCACCAGTCTCACGAAAAAAACAGAAAGACAACGGATGAAGACATGAAAGAAGCCGATCCATGCCCGAATAGGCTTCTTTCAGGGTCTTCGGAATGCTCGTGTCTTGATTTCCGGCCCGAGGCAGGTAAGTTAAGTTTCGCTTTTGCTATGGTTCCCCACGGAGTGCTCGTCAATCGGCTGTCACCTTCACCCCTCTAAACATAAATGGGTTTTCGCTGAGTCGCAAATCCTTACCGCTGGCCACAGTCACATTTCCAAGAATGACTTCCTTGGTTTTGATATAAGGAAACTGCTCCACGTAAGATTCCTCAGTCATTTGAGGATTGAAATTAGCAAAAATGGCAGGACCCTGATACTGCTCAGGATGATTGGAGTCATCGATATGAAGATTCTCAATGGTGATTCGTTCGGGCATATAACAGGTGTAGCCGAAATCATGCTGTCCGGAATTGGATCCGCTGAACAGGCTGACAGCGGCGGTTCTGCCATTTGAAGGCACAAATACACAGTTCCGAATAATGCATTCTCCTTGCCATGTACTGCCATAATCGGAGCGCAGATTGATGAGGCTTCTTCCCCTGATGGTCGTATTTTCTACTGTAAAAACGCCGCTGCCGATGGCATTGATTCCCATGTATCCGAGTGTTGAGTTGCGGATGGTTGCATTAGCCACTCCCATATGGGCATCAAAGCGAGAAAACGTGCAATGGTCCAGAACAAGATTCTTGCAGTAGTTCGATCCCATGATTCCCCAGTACCTGCTTTCGTTGATATCATTCGTCTGGGTGCAGTTCACAAACGAGATATTCAGAGCGCGGTTGACCGAAATATCGTAGGTGCCCATGGACACCGAATCTCCTGCCGAGCCAATGGTCCGGTAAGTTTTGTGTCCGGTCAGGATGGTGCTTTGAACCGTAACGTCGGAACAGTTGCTGATATTGATGAAGCCACCATAGGGTGCGCCATGATCTCCTTCGCCAGTGACGCGATGCTCGATCCCATCCACCAAAACATTGGAACGCCTGATAGCTATGCCCCGGCTGTAGTAAGTGTACTTTGATTCTGCCTTATTGGCCCGGGTGATGAATCGTCCTCCGATGATAGTCAGCGTTTTGTCATCAATAGGCAGAGCAGTCATGTCGGTGATTTGGTCAAAATCCCAGATGATCGGCGCGTTCCTATCCACATGTCCATTTTGATCAACAATAAAAATATCGGTCTGCGGGGATCCATCGTTTTGGTTTGGCCCAAACCGAATATAGCGCCTTAGGTTGGAGTTGGTCACCGTAATCAGGCAAGGTACAGGTAAGATGATGTCAATTTTCTCCTGATTTCTTTTCAGCGAAGTTATCCCCTGTGGTTTAAAAGGTTGCAGGCAGGAGTTGATCAAAAAAATATGGGAATTACGATTTACCACTTCGGTGTCGTCAATAATAAAAGCAGCCGAACCAAAATCGGTGTCAGTTTGAATGACCGCTGTGCGGTCCTCTCCTCCAATGTAGTATGTCGCGCCCTCGTCGGCCTTCACAGAAAGGCCGTGCTGATTGGCGAACGCATGCGCCCCAGCTATGGCGTCTATATCATCGGTTTCGCCATCACCCCTGGCACCAAAGGCACTGTATCGAACCATCCCATCGGATTTAAACTGAAGGACATCCTCGGGAGACACATTGACAAACAACTCCCCCTTTTCATTGGTGCAAACCTGGGTTTGGTGCCTTTTATAAGTAATCACTACCTTTTCAGGCAAGCTTTTGGTCTGCCCGAGTGCTAAATTTCCAACGAAAAGTAAGAGAAAAAATAAGCGTACGTTTTTCATCTGAGTAAATTTCCTTGTTGTGGGAACTCCAATTTTCAAGATTCCGTTTCGGTTCATCCTGAGCCTGAATGCTCCATCCTATTTGTCTAGCGATTCATCAACTTATTTATAGCCTGTTTTCGTGATAAAACCTGTCCTTTTCGATACGCCCTCGGGCCTTGCTTAGCCGTTTCGGCTTGTTCCTGATTTAATTCAAGCATGTTTGTGTCTGAAAAAACATCTGCTAATAGCCGATACATTTCCTCCTCCAGAACCCAGTTATCTTTCGACTGATGGATAGGCACAACTAATTTATGCCTTCAATCCGGAATGGCCATATTCGTTGTATTTACAAATGTAGCGAAAAATTATAGCGTGCTTGGTCTGGGGCAGTGTCGTTTTTTCCAAACAGGTCTCGAATTAGACACCTTAAGAACAAGCATTTCGTAAATTTCAGCGTAGGCCAAAAACAAAAAGAGCCTGAAATCATTGATTTCAGGCTCTTTTTGTCAATGCTACTTAGCATTTCAGCTCCCCTAACAGTTGGAAGTTGCAACCTAATTTGTAAAAGTTTGGTGCGAATTACTACCTAACTTGAACCAATCATGAACCATTTATGAGCCAATAATAATTTCAATTCTATCTTAGTTTATCTAATTCCTGTTCAATGCGGTGTACAAGGTAAAAAGGCAGGTTGAGAAGGGTGAACGTTTTACCTGCAATAGTTTTAGCCTTTTGCACCAGGTATTCTCCCTGATAGACTCTTACTGCAATATTATGGGGGGCGCGGTCCATAAACTGGTGTAAGGATTTTAATTTTCCAATACTTCCCGATTTTACTTCAATGGGAATAAGTTTTCCTTGCCAGGGTAAAATATAATCTACCTCTGCACTTGATTCTTTTTTGTCCCGCACCCAAAAATTTAGCTTGTTACTAATCGAAAAATTAGATGCAAGCAACTCCTGTCCGGTAATGTGCTCGGCAATAATTCCCCGGTATGTATCACCAATATTTTCGTTAAAAACGAGCTCGCCCATCAATCCCCGTGCATGATTAATCAATCCGGTATCTAACACGTGAAGACGAGGTTTCCGTTTCAGTGATGGAGAAACCGGTACTTCTAATGTGATGCTCGGATATACTATCTTTAACAACATTGTTTTTTCGAGGGAACGGAATGCTTCTCTCATTTCTCTTGAACGGTATTCCGAATTTCCGAATTTTTCAAATGTAATTTTAGTCCCACCCATAGCAAAAGCATGGTCAATGATATGCCTGATGTAAGTTGTTTGTGCTGAAGAAACAGCGTACTTTTCCACATCGTCGGAAAAAGAATAAATCAGGCTGTCATAAACCGAACCAAGTGATGAAATATCAGTCCCGTTTGCATAAAGTTTCAATACCTCAGGCATTCCACCAATGGTGGCATATTTTTTAAATTGTGCGGCAAACTGATTATGCAGAAAAGCCGGAACTTCAGGTTTTTCAAGCTCTGCTGCTAACAATTCGTTATTGGTAGCATAGAGGAATTCCTTAAATGAACAGGGATGAATTGCCATGTATTCCACTCTACCCACCGGAAAGGAAATCTTTCTGTCCATTATGCTTTCTAAAAGTGATCCCGCAGTTATCACGAATAGGTCATTAGCCTCTTCATAAAAATACCTGAGAAGAGCTATCGCTTTTGGAGAGTTCTGAATTTCATCAATAAAAATAAGGGTTGAACCGCCGTTTCTCTTTTTTCTTGCATAGAGAAACAGGTTGGTTATTAAATCAGTAAAAGGATAGTTTTGTTCGAATAATTGCCTTTCTTCTTCTTTTTCAAGATTAAGGTAAATGTACTGGTCGAATTGTTCCGAAAACATATTTATAGCAGTAGTTTTCCCTACCTGTCTGGCACCCCTTATGACCAGTGGCTTTCGGAACTCCTTGCCTTTCCATTTTACCAGTTCTTCTAATATTTCCCGCTTGAACATGTATTCATTTGCATTAAAGTGAGGGTTAAAAATACAACAAATTGTATTAAAGTGAGGGTAATTTTATAAAAAAGTTGTATTAAAGTGAAGGATACCGTCTATGTCTGGCAAACAGTATTTTTATCTACTCAAACATATAGTCTTATCAACTATGAAATAAAGTTAGGTGTTAATACCATTCTTTTTATTAGATTTCTATTAATAAAAAATCATATCACTCCCTGACAAAACATGCAAACTTGTTAAATCATTCATTTACTTGTGATTGACAATCGATAGTGATTTTATTTGTAAGGTTAAACCAAATAGTTGCAACTTAAATTATTAAGAGGGATTAAATGTAAAACTCCTATCAGATAAGGATTCTAGAAGTATGAATACAAAAAAAGAGGTCGCTTATGACCTCTTGTCCTGTCTGGCTCCCCTAATGGATGGAAGTTGCAACCTGATTTGTGAAAGTTTGGTGTGAATTACTGCTAAATTGATTCAATAAATCACTTCGCTTTTTACTTGCAAAGAGCCAAAATCCTTCTCGCTCAGTATCCTGATATAAAGAAAGCATATGACCTGGTTCATGACTTAAGACTGATCTTCTCCAAAACAAAAGATAAAGCTGTAGCATACACCAAACTTGCACATTGGTATAACAAGGTTACCGACTCCGGTTTTCGTTCGTTTAACTCAATATCAGCCACTATTCATACGCACTACAAAGAGATCCTGAACTTCTTTGAAAATCGGAGTACCAATGCGTCTGCCGAATCTTTCAATGCTAAACTTAAAGCCTTCAGAGCTGCATTAAGAGGAGTTAGTGATATTAAATATTTTCTGTACAGAGTTGCTAAAATTTATGCGTGAAAAAATCACACTCCACCGGTTTTTCAATGTGAGCCCCTTGTACTTCTCAATACCAGTAAGGTTTTCAAAAATTTGGACAAAAAAAAAGAGGTCGAAAAAGACCTCTTGTCAAATCTGGCTCCCCAGGTAGGACTTGAACCTATTTTGTAAATATCTATACTTCAGATGCTTGAAGAATCAACAATGGCATAACTCCCGAATTCTACGCCTCGCGTATGCATTATGTCTTTGAACTTCCAAGAGTAAAATTAAATAATCAGTTTGGTTAATCCTAGTAAATAAATGTCCGCTTATTTGATTTATGGAGTGAATTTATTAGAGCAGATTTAAGATGACAGTTCTAATTCGCAAATGAAAGTAAGTATCCATTGGCGAAGTAAGAAAAGCTTTTATGGAACAATAATACGCATTGATTTATTCATCTATTCTTCTACCGATAGTGACTCGCATATTTGACATGATTGCACCTCAAATTCTGCCAACCATGCACTAAATGACGATTAGGGGATGAAGCTCTCCCAAGAAAAGGAGAATCCATGTTCTAAGTTAAAATCAAAGAAATTTTAATAAAAACATATGATTAATTAAGCAGGTATTATTAAATTTACGCCAAACCATATGTGATATGACTATCAGAACTCAAATATTAATTGCAAAACAACAACATAACGGGCAAACGCTGATTGGTATAAGGTTTGCGCATGACCAGCAAGATATCAAATACTTGCACCTATATGAGTAAAAAATCTCTTGCAAATATAAAAAGTCCGCTGGACCGAATATTCGATGATAAAAGACTGAATAGCAATAGAATAAAAGATTAATAGCTAGTAGTATGTATAGTGCATTGCATTATACATATAACGTTAGGCAAAATACGGGATAAACGAACAATAACTAAAAACCTTTAAACTTGGGATTACTTGATTCATATAGAAATAGTTTTCAGAGAAAAAATCAGGAATTAGCGAAGTTACAGCAAGATAAAGCTAGAGAACAGAAAAAACTTGCAGATAAGTCGGTGAAAATTAATAATGCTTCACAAGCTATAAATCGGACAAAATCTACTAGTACTATTAATTCAAAACTTAGAGAGATAGCTCGATTAGAGAAAGAAGTAGCAGGATTATCAAGTAAAATAGCAGGATTTGAAACTAAAATTTCTAAGAAACAAAAGGAAATAGCTGACATCCAAAAGAAAATTGATAGTGAAGAATCCAAAGAATTTAAGAAAAGAAAGCAAGAGTCTGAGCGACATTTGAGAGACCAGCAAAGAAGTTTTCAATCAATTAATAGCACCCTGAATGAACATGGTAAATTGCACAGAGAAACTATAAATGCAATTGAACAAATGAGAAATATTCCAGAAAAAATAACCGTTTTATTTTTAGCATCTAATCCGATTGACCAAGTTCAGTTAAGACTTGATGAAGAAGCGCGTTCAATTACAGAAATGATTACTAAATCAAAACATCGTGATTCAATTAGATTTCAGACTTGTTGGGCTGTTCAACCCAAAGATATTTTGCAAGCAATAAATGAATATAATCCGTCTATTGTACATTTTAGCGGTCATGGTTCCGATAATGATGAGATAATATTTCAAACAAACAATGGAATGGCTAAAATAGTGAGTAAAGAAGCAATTGTACAAACAATGATGGCGTCTTCAGAAGAAATTAGATTGGTGTTTTTTAATACCTGTTATTCAAGAAATCAGGCTGAAGCAGTTGTTGAACATGTAGAAGCGACTGTCGGTATGAATACAAGTATCGGAGATGAAGCAGCTTTGACTTTTTCATCTCAGTTTTATTCTGCAATTGGATTTGGTTTTTCTGTTGACAAAGCATTTGAACAAGCAAAAGCACTATTAATGTTAGAAGGTATTCCAGAGCAAGATACCCCTGAATTATTTATACATGAAGGTCTTGACCCAAAAGATATTATAATTGTGAAACCAAAAATAGAATAAGTACTTTGCCTAATTTTGTATAAATAATGGCAGGCGATGTGGTAAATAGTAAGGTTTGTAGCCCGCTCAAACTGCGTAGCGGTTTGACAGGGAGGTGCCACGCAACCTGCCACTACTCATACAATTTACCGTTACCATGCATTTTAAAAGACCAATTCTACAAACTATAAATACTAAATGAAATATCGACTACTCTTAATATTAATCGTGT
>TARA_R110002050_G_scaffold261805_2_pt1 | contig 10368 bp, 8 predicted proteins | sample TARA_R110002050 | Tara Oceans TARA_R110002050 (sample SAMEA4396988) | marine metagenome | biome: Polar Biome; feature: [DCM] deep chlorophyll maximum layer (ENVO:01000326); material: water (ENVO:00002006), including particulate matter (ENVO:01000060) such as... | depth 25 m
GCTCAAGCGGCTTGCGCGCCTGATACTTCAGAATCGCGAACGTCTGGCTCAGGTCGTGATCGCCGAACAGGGCAAACCGCTGGGCGAAGCGCGGGGCGAGATCGAGGGTGCTGCACTTTATCTGACCCACGCCGCCGAAGAAGCCCGGCGCGTGACGGGCGACATCATTCCGTCCGACAATCCCAATGAGCAAATCTGGATCCAGAAAGTCGCGCACGGCGTTGTCGTGGCACTGACCGCCTGGAACTATCCGGCAGCGTTGATGACACGCAAAATCGGACCGGCGCTGCTCGCAGGCAACACCGTGGTGGTCAAGCCCCATGAAGGCACGCCGCTTTCCAGTTTCGAAATTGCACAGCTCGCCGCCGAGGCCGGTTTTCCCGCCGGCGTGATCAATGTCGTGTCGGGCACCGGCGAAGGGTTGGGGCAGGCACTGGTGAAGCATCCCTACACGCGGCTGATCACGCTGACCGGCAGCGTTCGCGCCGGCAAGGCTATCTTCCGGTCGGCTGCGGACGATCTGAAGATCTTGCGGCTCGAGCTTGGCGGCAAGGCGCCATTCGTGGTGGCCGAGGACGCCGACATCGCCGCAGCAGTGAATGCCGCCGTCGTGTCACGGTTTGAAAACTGCGGTCAGATCTGCATCTGCAACGAACGCATGTATGTGCATGAAAAGATCGCCGACGAGTTCACCGAACGCTTTATCACCGCGGTGAAAGCACTCAAGGTCGGTGACCCGCGCCAACTCGTCGATGTGGGACCCAAATTCAGTGGTGCCGAAGTCGACAAGGTCGCCGCAATGGTGGACCGGGCGGTGGAGGCCGGCGCCAACTTGCTCACAGGCGGCAAGCGGCTGACAGACGGTGAATTCTCGCGCGGTCACTGGTTCGAACCGACGGTTCTGGGCGTCGATAACAACGCCATGGAGATCATGCAGGACGAAGTCTTCGGACCGGTCGTGCCAATCATGCGGGTTGGCGATTTTGATGAGGCGATGCGCCTGGCCAATGAAAGCCGCTACGGTCTTTCAGCCTATGTCTTTACCAAGGACATGCGTCGCATCATGCGGCTGTCACGCGAGCTGAAATTCGGCGAGATCTACATCAACAAGGCCGGCGGCGACGTAGTTCAGGCCTATCATGCCGGGATGCGCGACAGTGGTATCGGCGGCGAGGACGGCAAATACGGTCTGGAAGGCTACTTCCAGAAAAAAACCATGTATCTGAATTTCAATTGATGAAAAACCCGCGTTCAGATTGGACCATCTGAACGTGGGAACTTATCTATTGCGACAACGCTATCCATAATTCCGCGACATGCCGCTTCACCACGCATTCGATTGAATGGGTGGTGAAGGCGTTGCACATTGCTGGAAGTGAGGGGCGGCCTTTACAGGTTGGCTACTCCTATTCAGGCTGCCCCGGTCTCCTCGGGCTGTCCCGGTCTATTCAGGTTGCGAAGCGTAGGATTTGTAGGACGAACTGGCGAGCCAGCCGCAATCAACCGGCAGCACAACCCCTGTAATCGCCGAGGCTGCGTCCGAGCACAGGAAATGGATCGCTTCGGCCACATCGTCCGGATGCACCAGCCGTTTGATCGCCGATTTGTCCAGGATCGCCTTGGGATCGCGAACGCCTGCGTCGATCCGCGCCTGCATCGCCGGTGTCAGCGTGTATCCGGGCGCCACTGCATTGACCCTTATGCCCGAAGGCCCGAGGTCGGCGGCCATGATTTCGGTCATGGATTTCAGTGCCACCTTCGCGGGCGCATAGGCCGGTTGCGGTGAGGGGCGGTAGGTGGTCAGTGAGCACATGTTGATAATGCTGCCTGTCCCGGCATCGATCATGCGGCGGCCAAAAGCCTGGTTGATCAGAAGCGTTCCCCGGACGTTGATGGTCCAGACCGTGTCAAACTCTTCAATCGGCATATCGAGAAAGCGAATTCCGTTCTGCAGAATGCCGCCCGAATTGACGACTGCATCGACGGAGGCGTGCCGCGCGTAGGTCTCGCTCGCAAAAGCCGTAACACTCGCTTCATCGGCCAGATCGAGGTGCAGCACGCTGACAGAAGCCGCCCCTGCCAGGCGCGCTGCTTCCGCCACGGTTTCCCCGCGGCTTGTATTGATGTCGCCAATCACGATGTTCCATCCCTCCCGGGCGAAGCGCATCACCGTGGCTTCGCCTATCCCGCTGGCGCCACCGGTTACAGCCGCTGTCTTACCTGTTTTCATGGTCTGGTCTCCTTCCTCGTGTCACGTGCGGCCCGAAGCTGTCGCCTGTTTGTCTCGGTTGCCGCCGCATCAGGTCTGCCATCGGCTGCAAGAACCAATCCGTGATACCGCATGGCGAAATCGGGGGAAATCTTTTCTTCCCGCAGATCGAAAGCTATCGCCTCGATTGCGCGGTCGAGAGGGTCGCCATTGCCGCCGCCGCCGGCCTGTTCGTGCCGGATCACGGTGTCCTTGTCCACGATCCGGGTCAGCTTGCCGGGCAAAGCCGTGTTTTCTGTTTCAGGGTTGAGGATGTTGCGCGACAGTCCGCCCGGCAGTCCGCCGTCCACCCCGTAGGGCGGTGTGGAGATGCGGTCGGCCCGCACCTGCAGGATCGTGTCGTCGACCAGCACCCGGTAGGTCCGGGTCAGACCCAATCCACCACGGAACCGGCCGGCGCCGCAGGAATCGGGGCGCAGTGAATATTCCTCGATGCGCAGCGGGTAGCGTTTCTCCAGTGTCTCGATCGGCAGGTTCGACATGTTCTGTGCGGGGTTGGTGATCGCCTCGACGCCATCCTTGTTGGTTCGTCCGCCCCAGGCGCCGTTGATCATGTCGACCAGCACGAAGGGCTCGCCAGTGGTCTTGTCGTAACCGCCGATCGATACAACCGTGTTGCCGCCTTCGCCGGCCGCCATCAGTCGGGCAGGGGCGATCTTGGACAGTGCTCCCAAAACGGTGTCGACAACCCGGTAGCCGGTCAGCGCACGCGCGGCAACGGGGGCAGGCATGTCGGGCTTGAGGATCGAGTGATCCGGCGCCCTGACCGTGATGGCGCGGTAGACGCCTGCATTGTTGGGCACGTCGCGGTCCAGCGCGCAGCGTACCGCGAGATAGGCGGAAGACTTGGTGAAGGAAAATGTCGCATTGATCGCGCCGCGAACCTGCGGCGAAGATCCGGCGAAGTCGATATCCAGCGCATTCCCTTTCACCGTGATCGCGCAGCGGATCGGGATCGCATCCGTGGTGAAACCGTCGCCGTCAATGGCGTCTTCGAAAGTGTAGACGCCATCGGGCCAGGCGGCGATCGAGTTTCTGGTCAGCACCTCGCCATAATCGAGAAGTGCATCGAAATAGCGGCGCAACTCCTCTTCGCCGTAACGCTCGATCAGCCGGACCAGTTCCCGCTCGCCGGTGCGGCAGGTGGCGTATTGCGCATCGAGATCGCCGAGCACCATCGCGGGGAGGCGCACATTGGCGCGAATCACATCGAAAAGCGTCTGGTTGGGTTTGCCCGCCTCGAACAGACGTGACGGCGGGATGCGCAGGCCTTCCTGAAAGATTTCCGTGGAATCGGCTGCATTGGAACCCGGCACCCGCCCGCCCATGTCGCAATGATGGGCTATGACGACGGAATAACCCTGCAGCCGTCCTTCATGGAAAATCGGCTTGACCATGAAGATGTCGGGCAGATGCATGCCGCCGGCATAGGGGTCGTTGAGAATGTAGACATCACCCTCGCAGGCGCTCTCGGCAAACCTGTCGACGATCACCTCCATCGCATCTGGCACGGCGCCAAGATGAAGTGCGACTGTCTTGGCCTGGCTCAGAATCTGGCCGCGGCTGTCGCACAGCGTTGCGGAGTAATCAAGCACGTCACGCACGATCGGCGACCGGGCGGTGCGCATCACGGTGCCCGCCATTTCGTCGACGATCGCATCCAGGGCGGACTTGATCACGGCAAAGCTCACTGGATCGGGGGTGAAGCTGTGGTTTGTACGGGGTCTGGATGTATCGGTCACGGAAGGGTTACCACAAGGTTGCCATGCGGGTCGGGATCCGCCGTCGCGCCCGGCGGGATGGTGAAGGTCGTGTCGGCACTTTCGAAGATAGCCGGCCCTTCGATCAAGGAGTTGACTGCGGCCCGGTCATAGACGGGGACCAGAACAGGTCCGGTGCCGCTGTCGAAATGGACGTTGCGCCGTGACACCGGAGTGGCTGCGGGCCCGCCGGATCGGAACGCTGTGGCTTCCTGCTGTTCGGTCAACGGCCAGTGCGCCCTCAAGCGAACATTGACGGATTCCACGCCGTCTGAGGAAACGTAGCCGAAAGTGTCTTCATAGACAGCCAGGAAACGTGCGGTCAGATCCTTGATCCGCAGATCCTGCGCATCGGGATCGAAGCTGATCTGGATTTCGGAATCCTGTCCTCCGAAGCGCATGTCGAGTTCGAAACTGAAACTGATGCTGCCCGGATCGAACCCTTGTGCCCTGAGATCGCGGCTTGCTTCCGCACGCAGCGAGGCGGCAGTCGCGCGAAGTTCATTCGGATCGATCTCGCCGGGAAGCCGTGAAAACGAGCGAATGAAGAAATACTCCACCGCCGCCTCCAGCATGCCCGACGCGGTGAAGACGCCAGGCTGTGGTGGCAGGATCACCTTGGTGATGCCGACGCTTTTTGCCAGATCGCAGGCGTGATTGGGTCCGGCGCCGCCGAAGGCAAACAGCACGAAGTCGCGCGGGTCCTGTCCGCGCTCCACCGTGACCGCCCGAATCGCCCGCGCCATGTTGGAATTGGCGATGGCCCGCATCCCCAGCGCTGCCTCGACGACGCTGATGCCTGCGGGATTGGCGACATGTGTCTCGATGGCGGTTGCCGCAAGGTCAACCGAAAGCTCCATGCTGCCGCCGGCCAACCGGTCGGGCAGATAACCAAGCAGAAGATTGGCATCGGTAAGGGTGGGACGGTCGCCACCCGTGCCGTAGCAGGCCGGACCGGGCACCGCACCGGCGGAAACCGGTCCGACACAAATCAGCCCACCATCATCGACATGGGCAATGGAACCGGCGCCGTTGCCGATTTCCGCCACGTCCACTGTCGGCACCCGCATCAAGTAGCCGCCCGCCTTGATGAAGCGGCTGGGCGTGGAAATGCCATCGCGGAACTCATACTCGGTGGTGCGGGTCAGGTCTCCGTCCTTAATCAGCGACGCCGAAGCGGTGGTGCCGCCCATGTCGAAGGCGACCAGATTGGGGATGCCGGAGAGCTTGCCCATATGCCCCGCTCCCGCCACGCCAGCGGCCCGGCCCGACGAAATGAACATCACCGGTTTTTCCTGCGCGACATGCACAGGGGCAAGCCCGCCGTTGGAATTGCTGATGAAAAGTGGGGCGGTGATCCCGGCCTGCCGCAAACCTTGCTGGAGTGCTATGAGGTAATCGCGCATCACCGGCAGTACATAGGCGTTTACCACGGTGGTCGATGTACGCTCGTATTCGCGCTGCTCGGGAAGAATGGATACCGACGTGGAAACAGGTAGGCCCGGCAAGGCCGACTGGATCATGTCCACGGCCCGCAATTCGTGTGCGGGATTGGCATAGGAATTGAGAAAGCACAGCGCCAGCGTGTCGAGACCCGCTTCGGCGATACGCGGCGCAAGCGCCTGCAGTTCTTCCTCGTCCAGCGGGGTGACAATACCTCCGTCCGCGGCAATCCGCTCCGTGACCTCAAAGCGAAGATGACGCGGCACCAGCGGCGTCGGCTTGTCCCAGGTCAGGTCGAACATCCCCGGCGTCCGCAGACGGCCGATTTCGAGAATGTCGCGAAAACCCTTCGTGGTGACAAGTCCGATCCTGCCTCCGCGTTTTTGCAGGATCGCGTTCGAGCCGACGGTTGTCCCGTGCAAGACCGAGGCGATGTCGTCAGGCCCCAGACCTGTTTCCGCCAGCAGCGCGCTGACTCCTTCCAGGACCGCGGCCTCGGGATTGGCCGGGGTTGATGCCACTTTTCTGGCAAAACGTCGGCCATCATCGGTGACGAGAACCAGATCTGTGAATGTGCCGCCGATGTCGGCACCTATTCGCGCTTTGGTTGGCATGCCGCTCACTTTGTTCAAAATTGTATATCATTTATTGTCAGCAATCTATTTTGATGTCAATGCGAGTGGTCGCCAGATTGGCCCGCAGCAATCTATAATCAATTGTTGACAATCGACTGATCTTGGGGTCAGACTGCGTAATCAACAGGCGGAAAGCCGGGAACTGTATGGAGGGAAGAGGGGTGCACATGTTGGGTTGCTCTAAGGTAATCGCTACCAAAACTGCGCTCCTCTGTGCCCTTGAAAATGGTGCAACGATCAGGCTGGTCCCTTTGGCATTGCGTGCGGGTGGCGTATGAACAACGCTTCTGAGCGCAACAATCAAAAAGGACATGATCAAAAATGACAGGTCTCGAAAGCCTCAAAACTCAAGACCGGCTCTTGGGCAACCAGGCCGCCAACAGCATCCGCCGCCAGATTGTCAACGGCATCATGCCGCCCGGCCACAGACTGCTTGAAACAAGCCTTGCCGCTTCGCTCGAGGTGAGCCGCGGGACCATCCGTTCGGCCTTGATGCAACTGACCACTGAAGGTCTGGTTAGCCAGGTTGCCTTCACGAAATGGGAAGTCGCGCCCGCCTCGGTTTACGAAGCGTGGGAGCTGTACACATTGCGCGCGACGCTTGAAGGGCTTGCCGCACGGCTGGCAGCCGAGCGCGCCACGCCGGAGAGCAGGGTGCAGCTCGAAAATGCCTATGCGGAGCTTGAGCGCGCCGCCAAGACCGAAATCCGCGAAGAAATCATCGACGCTGATTTCAATCTGCACCGGGTATTGGTCGGCATGTCCGGCCATGGGCGGCTTGTCCGGGAGCACGAGAAACTGATCCAGCAGGTGCGGTTCCAGATGACCCATATCGGTTTGACGGCACGCGATTACAGTCATCTTCTGAAAGATCATCGCGCTCTCAAGGATGCCGTTGTCAAAGGCGACGCCGAAAAGGCCGCCGAACTAGCAGCAAGCCACAACAGCGCTGAAGTGGAACGTCTTCTGGCCGATTCGACCAGTGAGCGATCCGCGGAAACAGGCCGGCAAAAGCCGGGCTAACCACAACCCAAGGAGAGCAAAGTGAAAGATAGCAAGCAGAATATTCAAAGCATTACGCGCAGAACGCTTCTCGCGGTCTCCGGTGCGGCTCTGGCGGCGCCTGCCCTGTCGCGAGTGGCATTCGCTCAGGACAAGAAGGTGATCCGCATTTCGACCCCCGCGGCCAACGAGGAATGGCAGGCCAAGGGCCTGATGAAGTTCAAGGAGCAGGTCGAGGCGAACGCGCCTTCACTGGAGGTCCAGGTTCATCTCAACGCCACGCTGTTCGATCAGGGCACCGAAGTTGCGGCCATGCAGCGAAACAACCTCGAAGTCGGAATGATTTCGCCGCAGGATGTCGCCAGTTACATTCCGGAATATTCGATCTTTACCGCTGGCTATCTCTTGCGTGACGCCGCGCATCTGCACAAGGTTTTCGACGACAGCGATGTGGCTACGGAATACCGCGGCCGCGTGTCGAGCGAAATGGATGTCACCATCCTCGGTTCGCAGTATCTTGGCACACGACACGTCATCCTGCGCCAGGCCAAGGACGTCAAGACTCCGGAAGATCTCGCCGGTCTCAAGTTGCGCGTTCCCGGCTCCGATACCTGGCAGTTCCTCGGCAGGGCGCTCGGCGCCAACCCGACACCGATCGCGTTCGACGAGGTGTACCTCGCGCTCTCGACAGGTACTGTCGATGGCCTTGAAAATCCGATCGCCGACATGCTTGCAGCCAAATTCTATGAGGTCAGCGAGCAGCTGGTCCTTACTGCCCACATGGTTGCTCCGCTCTTCTTCGCCATGTCCAATTCGTTCTGGAACGGACTGACCGACGAAGAGAAGAAAGTTGTCAGCGACGCGGTCGCAGCACAAGCTACCTTTGTCGATGAAGGCACGATGGCCACCGAAGCCGAGGGCACGAGCCTGCTGGAATCAAACGGCCTGAAGGTGACCACTCCCGATCTCGAGGCATTCCGCAAGCATGTGCAGGGCGTCTATCTGGAAAGCGATTACGCCAAGGAATGGCCGGACGGCCTGATCGACCGGATCAACGCGCTGTAAAGCACGAAGCTGCGGTTTTCATAAGTGATCCCGAATGCACGCCACGGCCCTGACGGCCGTGGCGCCAATGGCGGAGTGACAGGTGATCAACAAGTTTGGGAAGTTCGCGACCAGGGCAGGAGAGGTCTTCTGCGGCCTAGGGTTTGCAGGCCTGTTCATCGTCTTTGTAATTCAGATCTTTTTTCGATACGTGCTGAATGATCCGCTGTCATGGACACAGGAAATTGCCGGTGTCCTGTATGTGTGGATCGTCTGTGTTGGCTCCGCCACGATCGTCAAGGAGCGCGAGCACGTCTCGTTCGACCTGGTTTACGAGAGTGTCGGGTCGCACAAACGCAGGTTCCTCGCCCTTCTTGGCACGGGGTTCATCCTCATTGTCCTGCTTCTGTCGTTGTACGGAAATTACGACTACATCGCCTTCACTGCCCGTCAGAAAACCCCGACACTCCGGCTGCCGATGACCGTCGTCTTCTCTGCCTTCGGTGTTTTCATGGTGCTTCTCATCGTAAATTCCGCAATTCGCATCTTCCGCTTGATGCGCAGCGACTGGGACCGGGAACCTTGAAATGAGTTTTGCTGCTGCTGTCATGATGGTGTTGTTTCTGGTGGCCGGGGGCATTGGTGTGCCGATCGGGTTCGCCATGATCACCAGTGGATTTGCCTATCTCCTGATCACTGGCCAGGATCTCGGCCTGGTTGCCGCTCAGGGTGTAAACGGTCTGTTTTCCTCCTTCATTCTTCTGGCTGTGCCCCTGTTCATCTTTGCCGCCGAGGTCATGACCGCGTCGAGCATTTCCACCCGGTTGCTTCAGTTCGTGGTGCTGATCGTCGGACGCGTGCGTGGTGGTCTGGCTTACGTCAACATCATCGTCAGCATCATCTTCGCCGGGATGAGCGGCAGCGCGCTTGCCGACGCGGCAGGCCCCGGCAAGCTGATGATCGATATGATGACGCGAAACAACCGTTATCCGCGCGCCTTCGCCGGCGCATTGACGGCGGCATCGGCGACGATCGGGCCTATCATACCGCCCTCGATACCGATGGTGATCTACGGCGCCATTTCGGGCACCTCCATCGGCGCACTTTTCCTCGCAGGCATCATTCCCGGTTTGTTGATGGGGCTGGCTCTGGCGATCCAGACCTTCATCGTCGCACGGCGCAGAAATTTCCCGATCGAGGAGAAATTCACCTTGCCGGAGGCCCGGCTTACCTCGCTCAGGGCGGTGCCGCCGTTGTTTTTGCCTGTCATTCTGCTCGGCGGAATCTACAGCGGCGCTGTCACGCCGACGGAAGCGGCCGCGGTTGCGGCGCTCTACGCCATCATCCTCGCCGTCGTGTTCCGTGACATGACATGGCAGTCGATGTGGCAGACCCTCCAGGCATCGGCGCGGGGCACGGCGATTGTCGCCATCACGGTGGTTGGCGCGCTGTTTTTCAACTACGTGGTCGCGGGCGAACAGATACCGAAGATGGTCGCCGACTGGATCACTTCGATGTCGTTTTCGCCGCTTGCCTTCCTGATCGTCACCGCCCTGCTTTTCCTGGCGCTTGGCGCGGTTTTCGACACGCTGCTGATGCTGCTGGTGATGGTGCCGATTCTGCTGCCCTCGGTCCACGCCCTGGGCATTGATCCGGTCCATTTCGGGGTGGTGGTGATCGTCAACATGATGATTGGGCTCATCACGCCGCCTTACGGGGAGCTTCTCTTCCTGATCGGCGGCGTCTCCAAAATCCCGCTGGCGGAGCTGATCCGGGAAATATGGGGGTTCATTCTGACCCTGTTGATCGCTCTGATATTGATTATCCTTTTCCCCGAACTTGTTCTCTTCATCCCGCAGATGGCAGGATATTAGGTGTTCAGTTCCGGCACTTGGTTGATCGGGTCATGGATGGATCGGGCACTGTAAAGTTAACCAGTCGACAATCTCACTCAGATGCTCACAGCATTTGGGACTATATCACGAGCGAGTTAAAGGCCGCTTGACCAAGGGTGTGGGGTTCTTTTTCGGCAAAATCCGATAAGTTGATGTGGTGGATGGCGCCCTCCAACGGCATCGAATGTGCCAAAATGGTTTTTGCAAAACCCAAGATAGGAGCCACCCACCATGGACGGCGTTGGTGCGCGGATCAGCTAATGAGCGGAGCTCGTTCTTTGATGGGTCCGCTTATCTGGTTGCTCCCGCCGATGCTTGGC
>TARA_R110002050_G_C8960169_1_pt1 | contig 10356 bp, 10 predicted proteins | sample TARA_R110002050 | Tara Oceans TARA_R110002050 (sample SAMEA4396988) | marine metagenome | biome: Polar Biome; feature: [DCM] deep chlorophyll maximum layer (ENVO:01000326); material: water (ENVO:00002006), including particulate matter (ENVO:01000060) such as... | depth 25 m
AGGGGCTTCAGAGTGATCGCAGGAGGATTCGAACCTCCGACCGTCACTCCCATATTTAGATTAAGTTTCGCCTTGTTTATGTAATGTAACTAACCGAAATATAGACCGTCAAATCAATCTTGATTAGTAAATGCCAAATTTAATCAGAAAATACTATATCTCTCTAAATAGCAAATTGACTATTTAATCAAGTATGGATAACCAGCAATATGATTAGTTTCCAATCCGGTCATTCCTAAAAAGAAAAGGGTAAAAAAACTTAGATTAATTTGAGAGGCTATTTACCTATCATTTTATGGTTGTAATTGTTTTCCCATCCACTTACCATTTTCCAATTCAAAAAGTTTTCTGTCATGGAACCTTGTTGCTTTAAATTCCATGAATTCTATTCTCACGGGATCAATTGAAAACCCACCCCAATCTTTAGGTCTATCTACTCTTTCTTTTCTAGAAACCCATTTTTGCATTTCCTTTTCAAGTAATTTCGCATCCTTAATTTCTTTGCCCTGTTCACAAATCGAAGAAACTATTTTGGAATTTAAATCCCTTGAGTAAAAATATTTATCCGCAAGGGTTTCAGGTATTTTTCTAGCAGTTCCTTGAACTCTTATTTGTCGCTCAGTCTCCGTCCACCAAAAGGTCAAAGCGACGTGGTTGTCCTTTGCTATCTCGACACCTTTCAAAGAATTCAATGGCCCGGTTATGATAAAAGCATCATTGATTATTTCCTTTAAAGACACAAATCTCGCATTGGGAAATTCATCGGTCCCATGAGTTGATAAACAAACAGCCGTAGGAATCCTAACCTCAGTCTTTAGAAGTTCTTCTTTATACCATTCTTTAAATGTTTCTATTGGTGAAGTTTTCATTGTTCTCTTTCGATGATAAAGCTACTTTCTTGTTTTTTAAATCCAACCCTTGGGTAATATTCCATAGCCGTAGGAACTGAAAGAAGTAATAACATGGATTGATTGCCCACTTTTTCTTTCGTTAAGCTTATCAGTTTTCTTCCAATACCCATTTTTTTGTAATCACCCCTAACTGCTAGATCTGACAAATAACAAGCCCAAACCCAATCGGTAATGGAACGAGAAATATCTACCAGTAGGTCGTTGTCCCAAGCAGTTACAATCAGGTTGGAATTTTCAAACATTTGCCCCATTCTTTCCTTGTCATATGTTGGACGTGGCAGACCTGCGTTGTAGTAAAGTTCAATTGCTTGGTCTGTTGTAGGTCTTTTATTAAAACTGTATTCTATGTCCATTTATTCATTTTTGATTGTTCAACTTTTAGCTTTTTAGAATACTCAGTTTTTCGTTTACCACCCATAAGCTACAATTTGATTTTTATCGTCTATTTGTAAATCAAAACAAGGGGTTAAATCGGTGATACTTCCATTAGTTGACACTAAAATTATATCATAGGAATTGTCTTCATATTCCAGAATATGTTTTAGCTTAAAATCTGAAAATTCTCTTTTCAAGTTCTGTACCCACATTTTAAATCTATTGCGATTGTTTATAGTAGGAATATGGTTATTGGCAAAGGTTTCAATCTCTATCAATGTATTATCCGATGACTTATTCAATATCATATCTGTGAATTCATTTACAATTTTAAGACGTTCATTACCATCTTTTTCTCCATAATGTTTGGTTTTGTTCATCTTTGGAACGCTGGGTTCATAGGTGTCGTCAAAGAGTAATTTCTCAATTTCCCAAGCTACTATTGGCGTGTCATAACGCATTTGGTTCGTCATATAAATTATGGTCACGTCTTCTTCGGGCAATACAATTACATCGGCATAAAAAACACTATTCGAACCGTTATGGGCAATTATTTTGGTTTTTCTATCACTATTCAATATCAACCAGCTATATCCGTAGTAGGTATCCGAATCTGGCCTCTCTTGCGCATGAGCATGGGTCAATAATTCATATGATTGCTGATTTATTATTTTATTTTCTTGTAATGCAATAAACCAATTGTATAAGTCCAACGGTGTTGAGAGAATTCCACCGTTTCCTTTGAGGTGATAGGATATTTGATTTGACGTAGCTTTCCATTTATCTAGGTGTGTTCCCCAATCTTCTCCACATTTGTAACCGTGTATTATCTCATTCTCATCCCATTTTGGAGCCAAATACCCAGTAGTTTTCATTCCAACCTTAAAAAATAGCTTTTGCTGTAAAAAAGACTCATAATCCGTTTGAGTAACATTTTCAATAATTATCCCCAATACACTATAACCAACATTTGAATAATTGTATTGTGTACCTGGTTCAAAATCTAAAGGCGCATTGAAAACTTGGGTAAGAAAATCATCTTTCTCGATGAGTTCAAAATCAACACCATATCCTAAATTTCCTATAATCCCAGAAGAATGGGTAAGTAATTGATGGATGGTAATACCCGATTTGTCTTCGGGAACGTTTTTTATAAACTTAGAAATGGAATCCGTTGTTGAAAGTTTTCCTAGTTCTGCCAAATAAAGAATGGCCGTTGCCGTAAATTGTTTTGTTATTGAACCTGTTGTAAAAATGGTTGACTTTGAAATTGGTATTTGCTTTTCAGGATCCATATATCCTATCCCATCAGAAAATAGAACTTTTCCTTTTTCAGCTACCAATATAGACCCTGTAAGTCCATTTTCGCTACATGTCTTCAAATAGGATTCCAATCTATTCTGGGTTGGATTGGATGGTTTAAGTTCTTTGGTGTCTTTACAGGATAAGATCAGTACTAGTATTAGTAATACAAAAAGTGAATTCTTTTTCAATTTAATTGATTTTTGGTTTACATAAAATATTTATTGTCTACTATCCTTTCAATTGCATATGTAATGTTGGATAGGGTTTATTTGAGGCATCCAATTCAGAGCGACCAATTACCTCAAAACCAAGATGTTTATAAAATCCTACAGCTTGCTCGTTCTGTTCGTTAACATCAACCTTGGTGACATTTAACTTTGTGATTGCGTAATTCAGTAATGCTTTGCCAATCTTTTTCCCTCTGTATTTAGGGTCAATAAACAGCATTTCTATATTCTGTTCCGCAACACCAAGGAAACCAACTACTTTATGCTCACTATTTCGAATGCACCTCAACTCAACCGCATCCAAGTAGGTGTTCAAGATCAATGGTTTGAAATATTCTATATCTTCTTCCTTTAAAAAATGATGGGTTGCCCTGACCGATGCTTCCCAGACATTTACCACTTCAGGATATTCGATTTTATTTATTTTGTCTATCGTCCTTTCCATTTTTTCAATTGCTATTCTGTTTAGTTACTTAATTGGATTTCCTTTTTCGCCACCATGCTAATACAATTACCAAAACAGTAATCGACAGGACGCCTACCCCCATCATATTCAACATTTTTCCCTGCAGCATCGTAAACAAAAGGGTATCCACTTTTCCGGTTTTCAGGAAGACCCAGTCGCTCGCCAACCTTGTTGCCAAATCCGGATTCCCGGTTTCTAGGACAATTATTCCATCTCCAGATACTGGGTCAATTCGAAGTGCCGTGTTTATGGGAGGATTACTCTGTCCATCATGTCCAATTATATATTGATTGTTCCCAACATCCACATAAAGAAATGTGCCCAAACCGTAAATTGCCTCGCCCATCATATCCCAATGGGATTCTTGCATTGAGTTCAATGAACCTTGGCTAAGCGTTCTTTCTGCGATGTTGTTCTCATTCTCCAAGAACAGCATAAAAAATTTCTCCAAATCCGCCAAAGATGTATACAGAGATGTTGCGGCCAAAGAGGTATAAAAAAAATGAGGGGCTTTGGTGCCGTCGGCATTATAAAACTCACAAAGTTCACTATTTAAAGAATCGGACCATTTATAGGTCGACTGAGTCATCTGTAACGGAGCAAATACATTTTCCTTCATAAATGCATCAAATGACTGTCCACTTGTTTCCTCAACCAACAATTGCAAGAGCGTAAACCCTCCCCCAGAATAAACCCAACTCGAATTCGGCTCTATACCAACTTTAGTTTCTCCACTTTTTCCTTCATCGGCATCGGCTGCTTTTGTCAAAGAAGCTTCAAGGGTCTGTACAGCATCGGGGGCTTTAAATCCCGAATAACCAAGTCCGTCCGTAAGTCCCGCAGTATGACTTAGCAAGCGCCTTACCGTTACTCGTTCATTGTCAAATTCACTTGAAGGCAATTGCCATCTTGTCAAATATTTGCTAACCGGGGCGTCCAGATCAATTTTTTCCATTTCATGTAGTTTCATAACACCGGTAGCAGAAACAAATTTGGACAAAGATGCTACTTGGAAAATCGTATTCCTATCCACCGGCCTTCCCACCGAATAGAAAACTTCTTCTTTTACTTCACCATTTTTAATAATTGCCATGGCAAAGTTTCCAACAAACTCCTTTTGGATTTCTTCATCGACAGCTACAGCAAAAGATTGTGGATCTATATCATTTGTAAATGGCCTGTACCACCATCCATTTACGGTTCCAAAAAAACAGATTAAAACCCAAACCATGGAAATGGTCAAAATAAGGGCTAAGTTTAATAATATTTTTTTCATTGCTCTGTTAAATGTTTGTTTTGAAACGTATTGACTAACAATTATCAATCAAACAGTTCCATGACCATTTTACGGCCACCCATATCAATTTCTTGTTTTAATACCTTACGGGATTCTTTTTCTATATAATATGTACTGATTGCTGCATTCTTGGAAATATCATCGGTAACGGTGACTTTCCACACCTCCTTGATGGCTCCTTTGAGTTCCATGGTGGCCTGTTCGGTATTCTTAATGGTTGAAGTAAGTACCCCTGACCCTGTTTTTGGGTTGAAATCAAATATGGCTATGGTATTAGCATACCCAGCTTTTAAAGGTAGCCATCGTATTAATTGGGGATAAAAATTACTGTCAAAGAAAGGAAGGTCCACCGATTCTGAAATTTCAGTTTTTTCACCTGATTCTTTGTCGTTGTAGTATCCCGTCACCTGCTCTGAAAAATTGAGTGCCATATCCCTTTGCTGGTTGAAAGAGGAATGGTAAATGGGCTCTAACTTCTTTCTTCCCACTATGGTACTGTCTACCCAAGTTGTTGGAGCGCTTGGCATTTCCACCGTTGTTATAATGTAAATTCGCTCTTTCTTTTTTTGAATCTCGGTCCGTGTCTTTCCAATTTCAATTTTTATACTATCCTTGAGCATGTACCACGCCATTTGATAGTTTTCTTCTTTGATAAGACTTTTATCTGCAGGATTATTTTCTGGTGTTAACCTTGATTTTTGCCCCTTAACTTGGAACGATGTAGCTAATACCATTAGTAGTAGGTAGAAAGTTATTTTCATTTTGCTATTCAATTTGATTGGTTTGTTAGTAATATTTAGCACTATATGTTACACTTAATTTGCAGGTACCAATCGGCCAACCCAAAGGTTGGAATAGGCGTAATTAATGGAATCTTGTTTTCCCATTGTTTTTTCAACGTGATGTATGAAATCGTCATATACCATATCGTTCGATGCAGATACCTTAACTGATTCAATAAATGCTGGTCCAACTCCGTGATTGGATGGGCCAAAGGAATATTGTAGTGTGCCTGATTTTTCATTCATTAGACTCAAATGTGGTTAAGCAGACATATACTGCTGTTTTCTGAACAGATTGGTTTGGTAAACAAGAACAATCAATGTCAATAGACTAACTATTAAGGCAGTCAGTCCTACAATTTTTTCAATATTCCAAAATTCTTTTCTCATCGTTAATAAGTCTAATTTTATCCTTATCCTGTTTTTTAACAATTCAACACGTTATCCCACAAATATTCCAAACCATACAATATATCCAACTTTCTCTTAAATTTTATTTAAAAACTATTGTTCCGTGAAACAGTTTTTGAAATATTGCCAAGTTCCTTGGAAACCTATCCTATGCTAAATAAAAAAACATCAACTCAAGAACTATAGCATACGGTTATAAAACGGTTGCCAAAGTTCAAATAAACAATCACATATAAGGTTGACCTGGTTATGATGCCTAATTCCATGAAATTTTTAAAGTCATGATAAAGCGCAAGAAGAAAGCGGCTGACAACAATCTACTTTATGAAGAGACCGAATTCTGGTATAGCGGCTTTTGCATCATTTTTAGTTCAATGGAAAATTTTTAAAAGGTTTTGAATTTTTCCAAGGTCTTCCAGTTCTTGTCTCCTTGTGCAATGTGTTTGTCCTGTCCTTCTTTTTCCCAGGCTTTAACAAACTCTGCCTCCACATTTACCGTGAACAGATATAGCTTGTCATCCACTATCCGAAAACTTTTAGGGTTCGGGCGGTACTTATAGCCCAATGAAACGGCGTAGGCACACCAGCCACCATATTGGGGAATGTACTTTTTGGGATTGGATTGAAACTTTGTTTGCTGTTCTAGGTTAGCGAAAAAGTAGGTCAACCCATCATAGGTAGCCTTAAAAGACTTCTTTCCCAATTGTGCCATTCCTTGATCAATATAGGATACAGGGCTGTAACCTTCCAGTGCAATTGTGCTTTCATCTGTGTTATAGCTATGGGACTGAGCCAAGAGCGATTCCATACCGATTAGGAATAGTCCTATTGCAAGGGCCGTCCACTTTTTTGGAATTAAATTCATCTTTGTTTTCATTTTGGATTGATTTTAAAAGTTATATGTTAATGCAAATTTCTTTTAAAGTTACAGGTCATAAATAGGGGCTAGCAATTCCGAATGGATTCGCTTACGTCCGAAACTACCGTAATTTCGATTTTACATTTTTAGTATTGGCTTTTTATCCACTCAATTGCATTTTCAGACATTTTTTTATAGTTGTGACCTACTTCTTTTACAGTGTGCATTTCCCAATTAAATGTCCAATTATTTTTGCTGGTCAATTCCTTATTCTCATTAAAAAAAGTTGTTCCACGTTCCAACCTATGTGCTCCTTGTTCCATTGCCAAATCCGTTGTTCTAAAAGTCCCTAAACTTGGATCATTATCCAGTTCTCCCAAAAGAACAATCAATCTTTTTTTGTAAGATTTTTGCAAATCTGTTTCTGTATTCTTGATACCATACGGAAATTCAAGGTTCTCATTTGGCAAACTGTAAAATCCAGAATTTGCAGCGATAGCTGTCCCAATTCTCGATTCGGGCATTAACATTACCATTCTATGTACAAATTGTCCACCAGCTGAATGACCAAAAATATCGTACTGCTCGTTTGTGATATTGTTAACCGATTTAATGTGGTCAAATATGTTTTCAACCACTGTGTATGCCCATTCTGTTTTCTGGTTTTTAGTTCCAAAAAAGGTGAATAAATTCCCCTCTTGATAGTCGTTCGTTGTATATTTTGAAAATTTATTCTCGAATTCAGGTGCTATTATCAGTAGGTTATTCTTATTGGCCAATTCAATCCAAGCATTTAGATAGTCATCTGCGTTTCGTCCGCCGCCGTGCATAACGAAAATTATTTTGTCTTTGTCGTTCCAACTTTCAGGTTTGTAAGTCCATACCTTGATTGATTTTCTGTCACTATCCTTGTAGGCTTGTATTACAAAAGAGTCTATTCCAACGTTAATTTTATTGGTCGCTGTGATTTCAGGTCCTTTTGGAAGTACATAGAGATAAATGTAACCCGTAATTGAAAGGAGTAAAAAAACGGAAAATGTATATAAAGTCACCTTTTTAAACATGCTAAAAACCTTGTTCATTTATTCACTTTTTTATATGGTCAAATCTATATACACCCAAATTGGGATAAAATCTATGTATTTGATCATCTTCTATGGGAGACATTAATTGAACTTTATTTGCAAACTAATTTTGTGTTTGGTCGGGCGACCACGTATTACCTTTCATCCATTTTTGGGAATTCGATTCCAAATTCCAGTCTTGGCAGTTACGTTTGCATATTCTAAAAATGATTTTGCTTTTCTACCTAAAACTCTTTCAATATCATTGGTTATCAGTTGATTTTTTGGATTGGTCAAAACATGGCTAAATAAATACTTAATTAACCATACAACATCATTTGGAATCTTCATTTGTCTCATACCATCAATATATTGGTCCAACGTTATTTCATGGAAGTTTAAGTTTCTATTAGTCACCGTTGATATTGTTTTAACTATATCTTTAAAAGTGATTAATTCTGGACCTGTTACCTCAATAATCTCACCATTGTAATCGTCATTCAATAAAACAGTTGATGCAACCTCCGCAATATCGTTGGCATCAACAAATGGAATTAAGACATCAGACAATGGTAATGCAACTTCACCTATTAGAATAGGCTCCAAAAAGAAACTTTCGCTCCAATTTTGGTTAAACCAAGAAGCCCTAACTATAGTATAATCTATACCAGAGCTCATCACAATTCTTTCACAAGATTCTGCTTCAGTTTCTCCTTTTCCAGAAAGTAAGACCAATTTTTTGACGCCTATTTCTCTAGCTAAGTAAGTTAAACTTTCTATAGCTGATTTAGCTCCTGGAACAGCCAAATCAGGGTAATAGGTAACATACATTTTTTCAATTCCCTCCAAAACATTTACCCAGGTATCTTTATTCTCCCAGTCAAAGCTTGGCGATGCATTTCTTGAGCCAACTCTTGGATCAATTCCTTTTTTAGTTAATTGCTCCACAACTCGGCGACCAGTTTTACCTGTTCCTCCGATAACTAAAATATTTGATTCCATAATTTTTGAATTTAATTATGAAACAAATTTATGCTAGCTGTGAGCTAGCAACTTATTCAAAAAGAATTATGATTTATTCGATAAGAATTTTAAACTTGACTTGGTCTAAAGCCAAATTTTTTTTCAAAAGCGTTGGAGAAGGAACCCAAACTATCATACCCCACTGCCCAAGCAGCTTCCTGTATTGTTTTTCTCTCGTTCTTAATTAAATTGTGGGCTTTCTTTAAACGTTCATTTTGTAAATACTTAAAAACGGGAACACCAAACTGGGCTTTGAATTCTATTTTTAGTGTATTTGTATTGGTTCCAATCCTGTGGGCAAGCTCGGTTAAGGAAGGTGGGTTTTCTAAATCAGATGTTAAAATTTCTTGTGCTAGTTTAATTTTTTTAAATTGTTCGGTATTAGGTTTTATGGATTCTTGATTTGCCAATTTTCCAAAATAATGTGAGAGTAAGGCTGAGATATGACTTTTATAGAACAACATTTTTATTTCTCCTTCATACGTATTGCTGAAGAATTGTTCAACTAATAGAAACATTTCAGGACTCATATTAAATGAGGGACCTTCGACATAATGATCTTTGGGGTGGACTAATTGTTGTAAAAATTTTTCCAAGAACCTACCTTCTCCATTAGGCAAGTTCTTTATGTTCCTAATTGTTGTTGCGATTACTAAACATTGCAACGGTTTTAGCTTTGAAACATGATGTTCAAACTCTACAATATTATTTGCATAAAATGACAAAACCATTCCTTTTGTTTGATGGAATTCTTTGATTTTTCCATCAAACTTTACCTTGAGGCCAACATCACCTGCACCATAAAAAGCAATAGCTAATACGGGCTCGTCAAAAAAACATGAATCTATTAAATTATCAATGGTAGAAGCTTCCTCCAACAAGATTGTATAATCATTGATATCTATTATTTCGCGATTCATTTTATGAATTATCTCAAACTAATTTAATTATTGTCAACACAGGGGTATAAGTCATAGGGCATATTTATACTTTATGTATGGAACTAAGTTAAGATAATTTTGAAGTAAAATTGGTTTGTTCTATTAAATCCTTTATTTATAAATTAATTATTAATACGGTTAGTTTAAGGGTTAGCTATTTCCTTTACTCGAAATCCACCAGTCCTTATTGTTTTTACAATTTCAAATTTGGTATTGAATAATTCTGCATTTAGGATTCTGACCTATCTAACTTTCAAATGATATTATTTCGAGTCTTTTCCTTTGTTCTAATTCATTTGGTTTAAGGTTCAAACTTTGTTTTATAGTACCTTAAATACATAATTCAACTAATTGATAGAATGAAATCTATTAATTTAAGCTTTAACAACTTTTATTCTCTTTTTGCTATCAAAGTGGAATAAAACGGTTGATAATCATCTTACATTACGTGGAAATTCAAATAGTAGCGAGCGAAACCCTGTTTATCGCTGTAAGCGTCCCAAAATTCAGCATACGAATACTACTGAGCGAGTCAGTTTTATTATTTATCAGGAACAAAACAGATTCACCCAAATTTAAATAAAGGTCTTTAAAAATTAAAGCCTTGCAAATCAATAAGATATGCAAGGCTTTGTTTTTGTTTGACTCTGAAAGTGATCGCAGGAGGATTCGAACCTCCGACCGTCTGCTTAGAA
>TARA_R110002050_G_scaffold110473_1_pt1 | contig 10353 bp, 17 predicted proteins | sample TARA_R110002050 | Tara Oceans TARA_R110002050 (sample SAMEA4396988) | marine metagenome | biome: Polar Biome; feature: [DCM] deep chlorophyll maximum layer (ENVO:01000326); material: water (ENVO:00002006), including particulate matter (ENVO:01000060) such as... | depth 25 m
CTGAACAGTTTAATAACTGGCAGGGTGGCATGTTAATTCAAGATGCGATGTCAAACTTGACTGATGACCAACGTGAATTTATAGTGTCAGGCATAACACCTAAAGAATGGGAGCAAGCCTTTGGTGAATAAAATAAACTTAATAACTTTAAAGTCTATTAAACCTATTAAGGAGTATATATATAATTATAATTTACCCTTAATGGGGTTTAATAGTTCTACTAAGATCTTAAAAGGCTTTAAAAAGCAAGAGTATACCACAGGTATATTGTATTTGCAACCCGCAAATCTTGTTGCTAAAAAAACTTTATGTGCTTATGCTGATATTGCTGGGTGTAAAGATCCGTGCCTTAGATCTTCGGGTAGACTTGGTATGTCTGCTGCCCAGAAAGCGATGACTCGTAGGACTGTGCAGTATCTTCAAGATCCTGATGGATTCAAAGATCGACTAAGGACTGAGATATTGCGCCGTGAAACCGACAACTACTGTATTCGGCTCAATGGCACCAGCGATATTGATTGGTCTGATCTTGTCCAATCTTTGCCTAACATACAGTTCTATGATTATTCAAAAGTTTTACATCGTGTTGTCCGTAATACTTTGTCTAACTATCATCTTACATTTTCGGCATCACTTAATAGTGTCAAGACAATCAAGCAACTTAAAACTGCTACAGAGCTTGGACTTAACATCGCAATATCTTTTAATACTAAAGAGTGTAAGGGCGAGTTTAAGATACCTGACAGTATACAGTTGTTTGGTAATACTGTAGAGTTAGTAGACTTTGATGAGACTGACTTGAGATTCTTAGATCAGGACGGTAGCATCGGTAAACTAACACGCAAGGGATCTACAAAACTAGAAAGGCTTAGAGATCAAGGCGACCTTAACTTCTTTGCAGATCCTAATAATTTACAGTTAGTCGCTTGACATCGCAACTAAAATACTTTAAGATTCTCCCTAGAAAACTAGGAAGGAGGTCTTACGACCTTCCTAGTTTTTCTAGGGGTACGGTTGGAGGCACCGTGAAGCCTGACCCGTCACCTCCCTTGTGGAGCCTTTAAAGAGTGACAATGAGCCGCTGGCAACTCATAATTTTATAATCAGGAGTTCGTATGAACACAGTTAGTTCTTTATTTAGCAGCAGACCCGCAATTGATCGTCTTCGTGGCAACGGTTATGGTGATGCAGACTTTCAAGTTACCGCCACGCCAGTATTATATAAAGCAAGTGGCACAGATAAATTTGGTGGTATTCTTAAACTTGAGGATAAAAAAGTTTACTATCGTGAAGATACTGGTGACGCTTTGGCGATTCACGGTGACCGATACGAACCTGTATCACATACTATGATGATTGACACTGCTCGTAATGTCCTAGAGCGCAGCAAATTAAACCTTGCCGACATCAAAGAAACTATTCAAGTTGGTGATAACGGTGGAGTTTGTTTTATTAGGCATCAGCTACCTAACCATGAGATTAGAACTCCCGATGGTGACACGGCTATTCTTGAGATGCTACACATCAATTCATTTAATTCTGCATGGCCCTACCAAGCCACTGTCGGCGCATTACAAAATGCCTGCACAAACCATCAAGTTTTTCTTGGTTCAACTGCTGGTATTTATAAAGCACGGCATACTCAGAAGTTGAGTGTCGATCAAGGCGCACATCAAATGAATAGGATTATAAATATACTGGATACCCAGAATGAGATATGGGCCAGATGGTATAACAGTCCTGTTACCACCGCATCAGCTTTTAGATACATAGCAGACGCAACAGGATCTAAGTTTGCGCTAGGTAAATTAAAAGAAGGTGAGGTGCCCAGTTCAATAATGACCATGCCCACAGCATATAATAATAGTTCTTTGATGTATGCTTGGACGCAATACAGAGAGCAGTATGCTCCTAAAATGGGCGCTAATCTTTGGTCTGTGTACAATGCTTTAACTGATTGGTCAAGTCACCATGTCGGTACTCGTAAGAATACCGTGGACATTCCTGTGGCACAAGTCAAGAAGTCTGAGAAAGTACAACAAGTAATTGCAGACTTTCAACTAGCGGCCTAGCTCCTGCACCCTGAGTATGGTGTTAAACTGCTCACTTAATATAACTCCCGGTAATGGAAGATTGATATGGATAATAGAATTAAAAGTTTGTTTGGTATTACTGAAGATGATTACCGAAAGCTTAGGTTTAATCTTAATGAGTCTAGTGTACATACTGCTCTAGGTAGTGATGATTTACATGTTCTTTATTTTGATTCTGATGATGGGTGTGCTTTATTCTCTACTCCTTGTGAGATGTTTGAGGAGTCTGGAATTAAACTTGAATTAATTGATTGTAAGTACTGTGACATCTCCCTTTCTGATCTAAATTTTATTTATAGGGGATTTGAATCTTATTCTAGGGCCGTTGCTAATGAAAACTAGAATCCATGTTAATCAACATAACATCAAGGCTAACGCCAAGGGTGCTGAGTTGCCAGTGATTACTGTTAAGGACTACAAACAAAATAGAAAAGTAAACCATGCTGCTATTGTAGCCTCTAATGGTAAACCACTGGTTCGTGTTTTCTACTGCCCTGATAACCCTCTGCCGTGTGGCGCTAAGGTTTGGATTGAAACTGAGTTGGAGGTTGTGACCATTGGATAATATAGATCTATTTGTAGACCACTTTGTGATTCATTCTGAAAGTCGAGAGGCTCTCATAGTTAATGGTAGCAAGGAGCAATTTGAAAATAGCTTACGTGATCTTGTTAATACTCAAATGAAAGAAATATTAACTGATCGAATGAAGCATTATGATAATGTACTTCGTCTTGCTAAACCTCACAAGCATGTCAGCCCACAGTATGAACGTACTAAAGATGCTTATAATACTTTAAAAGATTTGCATAATGATATTGCTTTCTGGGGAGATAAATATGACGAGAGAAGGGAAGCATGAATAATCATGAGATGGCTTTAAATGAGCTAAAGAGTCTCCACCAATATATAAAGAATACTTCTGAGACTAACCCGCACGATGTTGTGCGTCTTGTTGTATCTACTTTTGTACAAAGATTAGAGTGGGCTATTGATAAGTTGGAGGGTGAATGCAAAACGTAATTGACATGTGTAATCACATACTTTATTATTCCACAATCTATTGTGGTCTTGAAGATGTCAGTGATGAAATGCAGTCCGATGCTCTGCGTTTAATGTTAAAGCATGGCGAAGAATTCCCTGAATCTTTTGTTAGACTTTATTTAAAAACTCAACTGGAGGATGTCAATGAGTGCTATTGATACAAGGGCAGAATTTTGTAGTGAAGTAGATGATTGGTGGTGCCAACTGTTCGCTTTAAGAATAGGTGTTAGTCCTCCATCAGAGCGTGTCAAGTTTAAGTTTATTAATTTTGTAGAAGATCGTTGTTCTGAAGTAGGAAGTTGGAGAATACAAGATAACGATTTATCTATGTTGTTTGCTGAGTTTGTTGATAGGAACTGCGAATGACAGAAGATATTTTAAAACTAAAAAGTTTCTTATTGAATCCAAAACGCAGCGATGAGTTCGTCACTTGGTATTATTTAGATGGCTGGAGATTTTGCACAGTCAAAGTTGGGAGTAAGAAGGCTTCAGTAACTCCTAAGTTTGGTAAGGGCAAAATTACTTTATCAATCAGGAAGTTAAAGGAGGAACTTAATATACTTTATTGGTACGCAGCAAGATGTGATGCCAGTAGGATCGCCAAAGAAGAAGGGCGAAAGAAAAAAAAATTACGGTGGGAAGAAAATTATGCTTGACATGATTGCCTTTAGTCCGTATAATACGCAAACCAAAACCAAACGCGAGGTATAAAATGGCAGTACTTGAAGGAACCGCTTACTGGGCTTTCGTAACTTCACCCAATACTAAGTATGATCCGTGCTACACGGTCAACTTAGTAGTCGATGAGTCTACCGCTCAGAACTTTGAGGATCGTGGATTCCCTGTTAAGCAGATGGAGGAAGGCCCTGCAATCATTATTAAACGTAAGGTCAATGGGCCTAACGGTATGATTCGTAAGGCTCCCGGCTTGATCGACACCCGCAAACAGGATATTGATGTAAGTGTGGGCAACGGCTCTCATGTTAAGGTTCAATACAAAGAGTGGGAGTCTCAGTGGAACGGTCGAACCTACAAAGGTCTTGACTTTATGAAGATGCAAGTTATAAAACTTGTAGAATATAATGATCCGAATGCGGATGAGTTTGAGATTGAAGATGAGGAGGAAGCAGAACTGTGAGTGAAGAAGCTAAGGGCTGGACTTTTACAGCCGACGATGGAACCTATGCTGTAAATAAATTTACGGATGAAGGTAAGCTTGCATTCAATCTTTTACTGGAGACAGATACAGAATTGAAGGCAGCACAGAAGACCGTGGCTAAACTAGACATGGCTCTTAGGGGGTTCAATGGTGCTGTAGCAGCACAGTTAACTAAAGATATGTTAGTAGAAAAAGAAGAGGAGGAAGAGTTTCCGGGCTTCGCATCTTAAACTGAGGGGGCTTCGGCCCCTTTCTTTTATGGAGACAAAATGGCTTTTGTAAAATTTCATTTGCCCTGTGATAAATGTGGTGGTAGTGATCCTGTATCTGTTGATTCAGACGGTCATGGCTACTGCTTTAGTTGTAATACTTATCTTAGAAACTATGAGGATGGCGGCGTGACCGACCAAGTTAGCGATTTTAAAACTTACAAACGTAATTCAATGAACTATAGTGATGGGGATTTTCACCCACTAACTGACCGATCAATCTCTCTTGACACTGTAAAAAAGTATGGTGTTAAGTCTATAACAAATACTTCTAATAAAACTATAACTCATTTCTATCCATACTATAATGGCAACGAAATGGGAGGTGCCAAGGTTCGTGATGTCAATGATAAAAGTTTTATGTGGGAGGGTTCTCCAAAAAGCACTGGCCTATTTGGGCAGCAAGCATTTCAAGCTGGCGGTAAGTTCGTTACCCTAGTAGAGGGTGAGTGCGATGCTATGGCAGCTTACGAGTTGCTTGGATCTAAGTGGCCTGTACTATCTGTTAAAAATGGTGCGGGAGGTGCAGTCAAAGATGTCAAAGAAAATTTAGAGTTCTTAGAATCTTTTGATTGTGTTGTTATTAACTTTGATAATGACAAGGCTGGCAAGGATGCAGCTAAAAAGGTAGCGAGGGTTTTACGTCCGGGCAAGAGTAAAATATTACACATGCCTGAAGAGTTTAAAGATCCTAATGATATGCTCAGACAGAACAGTAAGCAGGCTTATGTCACGGCTTGGTGGGCTGCTAGACTGTATACCCCCTCTGGTATTATAAATGTTTCTGAGATGGATGATAGTTATTTTAATAGAGAGCAGTTAGAATCTATACCTTATCCTTGGAACGGCCTCAATGAAAAGCTGTATGGTATGAGGCAGGGTGAACTAGTAACTATAACGGGAGGCACGGGGCTTGGTAAGACTTCTATTACCAGAGAGATCGAACACTTTATTATTAAGAATACTAAAGATCGTGTCGGTATTTTAGCCCTTGAAGAAAACAAGAATAGAACTGTGGATGGTATTGTTTCTATTGAAGCTAACGCAAAGCTCTACATCAATCAAATTAGAGAAGAGTTTCCAGAAGAGCAGTGGCGAAAGCACTACCAAGATCTTTTCAAAGGTGACGCAAAAGATAGACTGTGGATCTATTCGCATCTGGGACAGCACGATATAGAAGAAATATTTTCTAAGCTGCGCTATCTAACTATAGGCTGTGACTGTAAGTGGGTCATTGTGGATCACCTACACATGCTCGTATCTTCTATGGCAGATGGCGATGAACGTAGAGCTATCGACAGTATTATGACTCGCCTTAGATCTTTAGTGGAGGAGACAGGTGCAGGAATGATTCTTGTTTCCCACCTACGTCGAGTAGAGGGTAATAAAGGACATGAGCAAGGCGTTACTGTTGGCCTATCTCACCTGCGGGGGAGTCAATCTATAGCCCAGCTTAGTGACTGTGTGATCGCACTTGAGCGTAATCAACAGAGTGACGATCCAATAGAGGCCAGCACGACACACGTAAGAGTTCTAAAGTCTAGATATACTGGTGACGTTGGGTTGGCTACACACTTGCTTTATGATAATGAAACTGGTAGACTATCAGAAATATCTTCTGAAGAGCCAGATGAATTCTACGACGAACAGGATGGGATACCGTTTTGAATTTAGTATTTGACATAGAAACAGACGGACTAGACTACTCAGTTATTTTCTGCATTGTTGCCTATGATATAGATAATGAAGTTGTTTATAAGTTTAAACCATCTGAGCTACAAGAAGGTATTGATTTACTAAGTAAAGCAGATAAACTTATAGGCCACAATATTATTGGCTTTGACATCCCTGTGGTGAAAGAATTGTATGGTGTGGATCTATCTAAAAATTGTACTATTAGAGATACTTTAGTATTATCTAGATTAATAAACCCAACTAGAGAAGGTGGGCATAGCCTTGCTTCTTGGGGGTTCCGCTTAGGCCATAGAAAAATGGAGCATGAGGACTTTACTCAGTACTCAAATGATATGTTAAAGTATTGTGTTAATGATGTCCTTGTTAATGCTAAAGTATATAATATATTAAAGTCTGAGGCAAAAGGATTCTCAGCACAGTGCGTTGATATAGAGCAGAATGTTTATGCTTTATTAGACAAACAAAGAAGGAAGGGGTTCCTTTTGGATTGGCAGTATATACTCTCCCTCAAGGCAGAACTAGAAGAAACTATAGAAACTATTACTAAAGAAGTTCAAAAAGAGTTCAAGCCTAAAGAGGAGGTTTTTACATTACGACTAACCTATAATGCTGATGGTGCTATTTCTAGATTTGCAAAGTGCAGGGAGCTAGATACTCGCGTCAGGTTAAATGAGGTAGAGTATAAAACTATATGCAGAGATAAAAAAATAAAAAGAACTATTAGACACCCCTTTAATCTAGGATCACGTAAGCAGATCGGTGAATACTTAAAAGACTTTGGATGGAAACCTAAAAAGTTTACGCCCACAGGACAGCCAATAGTAGATGAAAAAGTATTAAGTAAAATAAAAAATATACCACAAGCTAAATTGATAGCTGAATATTTAATGCTACAAAAACGTATTGCTGCTGTGAAGTCTTGGATAAAAGAAAGCGGTGACGATGATAGAGTTCATGGGTATGTAAACTCTAATGGCACCATTACTGGTAGAATGACACACAACAGTCCTAACATGGCTCAAATACCTAGTCTTTCTTCACCTTATGGTAAGGAATGTAGACAGTGCTGGGTAGTACCTCAAGGTTATAAGCTTGTCGGTATTGATGCAAGCGGTCTTGAATTAAGAATGTTAGCACACTACATGGAGGATGAAGACTACACAAATGAAATCATTAACGGAGATGTCCACACGGCTAACCAGCGACTTGCGGGACTTGAATCAAGAACTCAGGCTAAAACTTTCATCTATGCCCTCTTGTACGGAGCAGGAGATCCAAAGCTTGGTACAGTGGCTGGAGGAGGTAGAGAAGTTGGTGCAAGACTTAGAAAATCTTTCTTCGATAATCTACCATCATTCAAAAGTCTTAAAGACAAAGTTGGAAGAGCAGCTAAAAAGGGACACATAAAAGGTATTGACGGTAGGAAATTAATAGTACGATCTGAACATGCTGCACTAAACACCTTGTTACAAAGTGCTGGTGCGATAGTTATGAAGAAAGCTTTAATTATCTTTGAAGAAAAAATAAAAGATATTGATGCTCATGTTGTGGCTAATGTACATGATGAGTGGCAAGTTGAGACTGAACAAACTATGGCCGACACTGTAGGCAACTTAGGTGTTGAGGCAATACGAGAAGCTGGTCTAGCTTTAAAATTAAAATGTCCTTTAGATGGAGAATATAATGTTGGGAACAACTGGGCAGAGACACATTAATAAATGTATTCATTGTGATGTTACTTTAGAAGAGAGCGTTAATTGGCAAAGTAGTCAAGTCAAGCAGAAAAAATATTGGTGCAATACTTGTAAACAAAAAAGCAATGAAAGTCGAATGTGGGTAGATGGCAAGTATATTTCTTTTAATCATCCACTACACAGAGCTGGACGTTACAAAGGGTTCACTGATGCAGCCTTTAGTTCTCTACAGAACTATGAGATTGCCAAGCAAGGTCAGGTGTACGTGTTGGTCAATCCAGCTTTCCCCGGCTGGTGTAAAGTAGGTATGGCTGTTGACGCAGAGGATAGGCTCAAGCAGTATCAGACTAGCTCTCCACACAGAGATTTTGAGCTAATCAAAGCATACGATACCGATGATCGTCGCACTGCCGAACAGAACGCCCACGATCTTTTATCTCAGTCACATGAACGTAAGGGTGAGTGGTTTTACATTCAGCATCCTGCCGCTACTAAAATTCTAAATAAATTATTTTTTAATGGAGTGCAGCTTGAACTCTTCTAAAAACTTAGATACTTTGATTGCAGATATTTATTCGTCAATAACTACATTATCAGAGGGTAAAAATATTGAGTTATCGAATGACTTAATAGATGACTTTGGTGAAAAGATGAAGGCTGCTTTAGTTCACTGGGCTACACCCAGATCACAAACTAAAGGGTTGCGTATGAGTAACGTAGGCAAACCTGCTAGGCAGTTGTGGTATGATATGCGTAGCAAACAAACACAAGCTAATCACTCAGCTTCTACTCAAATAAAATTTTTATACGGTCATATTTTAGAAGAGCTTCTTATTCTTTTAGTGCGTATGTCTGGGCATACAGTTACTGATGAGCAAAAAGAAGTTGTTGTTGAAGGTATTACGGGGCATATGGACTGTAAGATAGATGGCGAAGTTGTTGATATAAAAACTGCTTCTGGCTTTGCATTTAAAAAGTTTGCAGAAGGAACACTAGCAGAGCAAGATGACTTTGGTTACATGGCTCAGTTGGCTGGATATGAAGCACATGAAGGCACAGATGCAGGTGGTTTTCTTGTGATCAACAAAGAGAATGGTGAGTTGTGTTTATTTCGTCCCGATGATATGGACAAGCCTACTATTAAAAGTAGAATAAAAAATATAAAGAAAGCAGTTAAGCTTGACACTCCCCCTGAAAAGTGTTATAATCCTATACCCGAAGGCGTGAAAGGCAATGAAAAGCTTAGTAGGCAGTGCGTCTTTTGTCCACATAAGTATGACTGCTGGGAAGACAGTAATGGAGGTAAAGGTTTGAGAGTATTTAAATATTCTAAAGGTCTGTCATACTTTACCAAAGTTGTTTCTGCACCTAGAGTAGAGGAGATTCCACTTTGAATAGTAAAACAATGAAGCGTGTTAGATCTAAAAGTCTTGAAATACTTTGTAGTTGGCTACATACCCTTGTGCCTGACGAAGAAAAAGTAAAAATAAATATAAAAAATGTAGATCAGTTCTTGGCACAGCAAGAATATATTTATAAAAATAAAACTTTGTACCTTAGTATTTACACAAAAAAGTGGGTAGTCGTTGTCCTTAAAAAAATGATTAAGGATGGCTATACAATAGATGCTATTGACTACGATATTTTTAATAACAATTATAAGAAGTATATTTATGGCGCGAGTTAAATCTGGCGCACGTAAAAGAAGAGTGCCCCGCCCTCCAAAGCTCCTTGTCCCTAACGGTAACAAATATGATTCTATTTGGGAAGCCGTTCTTCACGAATCAATTTTAAAAGATTGGGAACATCATACAGATCTAGTGCCTTATATTATTGAACATAAGTATGAGCCTGACTTTGTTAGAAAGATAGGCAGGAAGAAAATTCTTCTTGAATCTAAGGGCAGGTTCTGGGACTTTGCAGAGTACAATAAGTATGTGTGGGTAAAAAAGATCTTACCTAAAAACACTGAACTAGTATTCTTGTTTGCTAATCCAGCAGCCCCTATGCCGGGAGCTAAACGCCGTAAAGATGGAACAAAAAGATCTCATGCTGAGTGGGCAGAAGTAAATGGATTTAGGTGGTTTAGTGAGGACACGATACCTGATAGTTGGATAGATAAAAAAGCTAGAGAAACTGAAGAGTATAAAAAACGTAACGATAAACTAAAAGTGGAGATGCCGTGAAAAGTATTGATGACGCAACACCAGAAGAATGGAATGCACTTAGAAAAAAACCTGCTACACCCGTAGCTGATACGTGGAATAATATTTATAATGATGACAATGAACCTAATGATCATCCTGTCTTTGGTGAAAACATACCTGATAACAGCACTAAGTTTGACTCAGTTAGCAAGCCAGAGCATTACAATAGTGGTAGTATGGAGTGCATAGATGCA
>TARA_R110002050_G_scaffold279189_1_pt1 | contig 10346 bp, 6 predicted proteins | sample TARA_R110002050 | Tara Oceans TARA_R110002050 (sample SAMEA4396988) | marine metagenome | biome: Polar Biome; feature: [DCM] deep chlorophyll maximum layer (ENVO:01000326); material: water (ENVO:00002006), including particulate matter (ENVO:01000060) such as... | depth 25 m
CTTATCCGAACAAGGCGATTTGCTTCACAATGAAACCATTTTCCCACATGCCTCATCTGCCAGCGAGCGCAGTAAAGCTATGAGTAAGGTTTCACAATTGGTAGAAGCCTATAAAATTGATGCAATAGCGGTTGGAAATGGCACGGCGGGAAGAGAAACGGAAGAGTTTTTAGAGCAAATTCAGTATCGCCGCAAGGTTAGCATTTACTCGGTAAATGAAGCCGGAGCCTCCATCTACTCTGCTTCGCCCATTGCTCGCGAGGAATTTCCGAATTATGATATTACCGTTAGAGGAGCGGTTTCGATCGGTCGTCGCCTGATGGACCCTTTAGCCGAATTAGTGAAAATCGACCCTAAGTCTATCGGGGTCGGACAATATCAGCATGACGTAGATCAAAAAGAATTACAAGAATCCTTAGATAATACGGTTATGCGCGTAGTTAATCAAGTGGGCGTTGATTTGAATACGGCGAGTAGTCATCTTTTGCAATACATCTCAGGACTTGGTAAAAAGTTAGCGGAAGAAATTATTAGTCATCGCCAAAGCATTGGTGGTTTCAAGAAGCGTTCAGAGCTTATGAAAGTTAAAGGTTTAGGCGCTAAAGCTTTTGAACAATCGGCGGGATTTTTACGAATTACTCAGGCCGAGAACCCTTTAGATAGTACCGCTGTTCACCCTGAGTCCTACCCTATTGTAAAGGCAATGGCGCAAAGCTTAAAACTTAGTTTAGAGGAACTAATCAGTAATAAAGAGCAATTAGAAAAGATTAAAGCAGCCGATTATACCAACAACAGTTTTGGTGTGGTTTCAGTACAAGCGATTATCGAAGAATTAAAAAAAGTAGGCAGGGATATTCGCGGCGCGGTTAAAGCCTTTTCCTTTGATCCACGTTTGCGTAAAATCGAAGACGTTCAGGTAGGGATGATATTGCCAGGAATCGTTAGCAATATCACTAATTTCGGGGCTTTTGTAGATATTGGGGTAAAGCAAGATGGCTTGGTTCATGTATCGCAATTGGCCAATCGCTTTGTAAAAGATCCCCTGGAAGTAGTGCAACTGCAAGAACAAGTAAGGGTAAAAGTACTCGAGGTAGATGCGAATAAAAAACGTATCCAACTTTCTATTAAATTTGTGGAATAATTACTCACAATATGGAAAAGGGATTGGAGCCAATTGAAGATAATTTAGAGCTGGTGCAAAGACGCAACGTTAGACGTTTCAAATTAACTAATGTTTTTTCTTGGATTTTAGATGGCTTCAGTATGGATCATGGAGCTTTTTATACTATCAAAAACCTTTTTTATCGTCCGGGCGAAATGGTAAGAAGCTATCTTTATCAAGGGCGACTGGATTTCACCCCACCGATTAGATTATTATTAGTTACCACTACCCTAGTGTTGATTGCCTTTAAATATTCTTCGGTTAATCAGTTCACTATCGAAACACTAAAAGGTCCTGATGCAAGCCTTTCGAGTAGCGAAGGCTCTGCTTATATCATGAAAATGTTGGAAGATTACACCAATGTAATTCTGTGGCTATTTATTCCATTCATGGCCCTTTTTAGCTGGTTGTTTAACCGAAAAAGTGGCTATAATTATGCAGAAAATTTAGTGCTAAATACCTATTACACCGTTTTTGTAAATATTATCTTTCTAATGTTTCTTGCCGATAAATGGATAGACAATTCAATATTAATGACGATTTACATAATCTTAAGTACCTTTCATTATATGCTCTCCTTAAAGGGCATGTTTCAAGTCACTTGGATTAAGTCATTTTGGCAAACCATTCTTATCTTTGTCATCACCTTAATTTTCTACTCGATAAGTATAACTGTGATGATGACTACCTTAATGTTTTATTTCACTGAAACAGGTCAACTACCTAATTAAAAGGAGTTAAGGTTGTAATAGGCACCCGTTCCTTAAGGCGCCCTTCAATAAAGGCACGATTTAAAATCCCTTCAATTAGCTTGTCCTCTTCATCTTCCGTTGGAGCGTAAGGTGTTTTTAAATCTATCTTATTAAAATAGGCGATTCCGTTCCACCAAAAGGCATTCCAACCACTGCGATAATTTTTAATTAAATCATAGCTAGACATGCCTGTTTCGCGATAAACTAATTTAGAAAGAATTTGCCCTTCATTATGAGTGAGTTTAACCATTTCATCCTCAAACTCATCTTTTAAATAATCGTTAAATTCCTTAATTAGCTTTTTGCGTTTTCTTTTACTTTTGTCTACCAAAGTAAGATTAAGGCTATCCAGCTTATTTCCGGCAATAACGGCATAAGGATAAACCTTCATCACCTTGCGCTTCAAAATGAAATAGCGTCTACGTGCTTCGTTGCTATTAAAAGTAGGCTTTTCTACTAATAAAACTTCGTCCAAAACGAAAATGGGGATAGTATCCCCATCTACAATAATGGCGTCCATTATATTATTTCGATTCTTACTAGCGTACTGAACGATGCTGTCTTTTTGCGCAAATACAGAACTACTGAACAATAAAATGATGACTAACGCAAATTGCCTCATACTCTATTTGCCTTCCATTTACTAGTTTTAGCAGCCTTACCTTCTGATTGCATTGCAGCTTTGCTTTCTTTGTTTCCTGCTAATAGGTGAGCGACAATCATGGCAGCGATATCTTCATTACCATCTGTTGCTTTATCTAATAGCTCGGGGGAGAAATGTTTGTTTACGAAATGAGTATCAAAATTACCTGAGATAAAAGCCTCGTGTTCCATTACAAACTTCGCAAACTCCATGGTAGTGCTTAAGCCCACAATTTTATAGTCTTCAATGGCTCTTATCATGCGTAAGCGAGCTTCTTCACGATCTTTACCATAAGTAACTAATTTAGAAATCATTGGATCGTAGTAAATCGGAATATCCATTCCTTCTACAAAGCCATCATCCACTCTAACGCCCACGCCATGCGGACGTTTGTAAACTCTTAAATTACCGATGTCGGGCATAAAGTTTTCACGAGCATTCTCGGCATAAACGCGCACTTCAATGGAATGGCCGTGGATTTTAAGATCATCTTGGCTAAAGGAAAGTTTTTCGCCACGCGCTACTCTAATTTGTTCTTTCACGAGATCGATACCAGTAATCATTTCTGTAACGGGATGTTCCACCTGCAGACGCGTATTCATCTCCATAAAATAGAAATTATGCTGCTCGTCCATAATAAACTCTACCGTTCCAGCACCAATATAGTCGCAAGCACGCGCTACATCTACTGCCTTTGCTCCCATCTCTGCTCTTAACTTTTCACTAATTATGGCAGAAGGTGCTTCTTCAATAACCTTTTGGTGACGACGCTGAACGGAACATTCACGCTCGAAAAGATGCACACGATTACCATGGGTATCGCATAAAACTTGCACTTCAATATGGCGAGGGGAACCCACATATTTTTCTATGAAAACGGCACCATTGCCAAAAGCACTTTTGGCTTCAGAAATGGCAGAATGGATTTGTTCTTCTAATTCCTCCTCTTTTTCAACCACGCGCATTCCTTTGCCACCACCACCAGCGCTCGCTTTTATTAATACGGGAAAACCAATTTCACGGCAAATATCAATGGCTTGGGTTGGATCTTCGATTGCTCCTTCTGTACCGGGAACTAGAGGAATATTAAAGGATTTAGCCGCTTCTTTTGCGGAAAGTTTATCCCCCATTATTTTCATAGAATCGGCGCTGGGGCCAATAAATGTAATGCCTGCATCTTGCACCGATTGGGCAAAAGCACCATTTTCACTTAAAAACCCGTAACCCGGGTGAATCCCATCTACCTTGAGTTGTAGCGCGAGTTCGATAATTTTATCTCCCAAAAGATAGCTTTGTGAAGAAGGTGCTGGACCCAGAAGAACAGCTTCATCAGCATACTTTACATGCGGAGAATTACGATCCGCTTCAGAGTAAACTGCAACGGTTTTAATACCCATTTCGCGAGCCGATTTCATTATTCGCAATGCTATCTCTCCTCTATTGGCTATTAGTATCTTGTTCATGGTTTTAAGTTTAGATGAGCTAAATTACTGAGGACTGATAGAATATCCTTGGGAATACTCGAATTATTTCCTGCATATTTTCTAAGGACAAACTCAATTCAAATTGTTGATTCTTTGATTCCTAATATTAAGTTGTGAATAAGGTGGGTATTTTTAAGGGAATTCTAAGCATTGAAATAGCCAATTAATAGCTTAGAACATATAAATTTACATATCTAATATTTATTGATGCTTATTTTACATATTGAGGATAATGGTGGCGATAGGGTTCTCTTATCTCAGCTAATTAAACGGGAGGCACCCGACTGGGAACTACTACAATTCGAAAGCTTTGAAGGAGTCGAATTAAAATTAAAAGAATTAAACCATCTAGAACTAGTAATTTTACTGGACCTAGGCTTACCAGGGTTTTCTGAGCTTTCCGCTCTAGAACAACTTTTAAAGCTGAATTATAACGTCCCAATCATAGTTTTAACCGGATCTACCAAAGCAGATCAGGGAATAGTTGCCATTAAAAAAGGCGCTGAAGATTACTTGGAAAAGAACAAATTACGTGGAGATATACTACGAAGGTCTATTGAGTATGCTTGGCAGAGGTCTATTTTAAAAAGAGAGCTGTTAGAGGCGAATAAAACTAAAGATCGTTTATTTTCAATCATCGGTCATGATTTAAAAACCCCCATTTTGGGGATTTTAGGCTTGATTGATTATTTAAAGGAGCAAAATGAACCAAAAGAAGAGGAACTTAACGATTTTTTAACCCTCATGCGGAAATCAGCCGAGAAAGCAAGCAGTTTACTGGCAAATTTACTCGACTGGTCACGACTACAATTAAACAGAATTCCCTTTAAGCCGAAATGGATTTCCCCAAAAAATACGATTAATGAAATTTTAGAAATGTCTGAGCTTCCTATCGCAGGCAAGGGACTCAGTTTTGATATTGACCTTCCCGATGAGGTTGAAGTGTATGCCGATCCAGAAATGTTTGCTTGTATACTTCGAAATTTAATTAGCAATGCCATAAAGTTCAGTTACCCAGAAGGTTTAATTGAAATATCTGGCAAATCAAAAGGAAATATGTTTGAAATCTGTGTTCGCGATTATGGAATTGGCATTCCCTTGCAGATTAAAAATAGCCTATTCGATGGATCAAAAACTATAGGCAGAGAAGGTACTATGGGTGAGAGCAGTACAGGTTTAGGATTAATGCTTGCTTTAGGATTTAGCAAGCAGCACGGTGGTGTAATTCGCGTGGAAAGCGTGGGAAACATAGGTAGTGCGTTTTACCTTGAAATTCCTAACCTTTAATTTATCGTCATGAAACAAGAGCCAGAAGATAAGACAAGTACCTCCTTAAAGGAGCCTAAGGATTTTTTCATTTTAGCCATTGCCTCTTCCGCTGGGGGCTTAGAAGCATTAACTAATCTATTTGGCAATCTGCCTGAGAGCGATGAACTAAATTTAGCCATTGTGGTCGCGCAACATTTAAGCCCTACCCATAAAAGCCAGATGGTGAGTTTGTTAAGCAAGGGATCAAAATGGCCTATAAAAGAAGCAAGCCACAATTCGAAGCTAGAGAAAGGAATAATATACATAACCCCCCCAGATAAAGATATCATAATCCGTGAACATCGTATACTTCTCAGCAAACCGAGTTCTGCTGTAGGACCAAAACCTTCGGCGGATTTACTCTTTAAGTCGGTAGCTGAAAACTTCCAATCTAGAGCAATTGCCCTAATTTTATCAGGAACTGGCAGAGACGGATCATTAGGAATTATAGACATTAATCATAATGGTGGCATTTGCCTTGTTCAAAGTCCGGAAACCGCTGCTTATAATGGCATGCCGAATGCAGCAATTGAGAGTGGATTAATTGACCGGACTATAATCACCCATGAAATTTCAGAAGTTTTACAACTGATTTGTACTGGAAATCGTTCTAACTTAATTAAGAAAAATCTAAGCTCCACAGAAGAGGTTTCCGACTTGGAGAAGATATTTGACCTATTGCAGAAAAAGTCTGGGGTTGATTTTAGTCATTACAAACAGAGTACTATCCAAAGGCGCTTAGAGAGTAGGCTGAGCATCATTCGTAAATCAAGTCTAACAGACTATGTAGAATACATTGATAAAAATCCATCTGAAATAAATAAGCTCTTTAACCACGTTTTAATTGGGGTCACCAATTTCTTTAGAGATCCTTTGGCCTTTCAGGAATTAGAGAAAAATTTAAGACAATTAATTGCTTCCAAAACCGAAAAGAGCCTGCGAATTTGGCACCCTGGCTGTGCATCAGGAGAAGAAGCCTATTCAATTTGTATCCTTCTGCATGAAATCCTTGGAAATCAAATCCATGATTGGAACATTCAAATTTTCGCTACCGATATAGATGATGATGCAATTGCAAATGGTAGGCGCGGTAAATTTGTTACTTCTGCCATTGAATTGATGGACGATAGTCTGGCGAAGAAGTATTTTCTTTTTCATAATGATTTTGTTGAGGTAACCAAAGATTTAAGAAGCCTGATACTTTTTTCTCGCCACGACTTAACCAATAACCCTCCCTTTCTTAAGCTTGACCTAATTAGTTGCCGAAACTTACTCATATACTTTGATTTAGAACTGCAAAAAAGGGTGATTCCCATTTTTCATTATGCCTTAAACGAAAGTGCTTTGTTATTTCTCGGCAAATCAGAAACCCTTGGTGTCCATAGCGATTTATTTGAAACACTTAGCAAAACTCATAAAATATGGCGCAGGAAACGCGGAAGCAGTGGCACTCCCCCCCGATTTACTCCATCGCAGAGTAGCAAAATAACGGCTAGCAAGAAAAATAAAATTAGTTTCGATAATAAAAGTATACCTGAGCGAGTAGAGGAGACACTTTTTTCTAGTTTCATTCATCCTTACGCGGTAATAAGTGAAAACTATGAAATAAAATATGTTTCGGGAGATGTGAAAAGCTTTTTACAATTCAACCCCGGTTCCATGTCCTCAAATATTTTAAAACAGTGTAAAAAGGAAATTGAGTTGGTATTAAGTCAAACCATTCATCGTTCTATCAGCAGCTTAGAAAGCGCACATAGTGCTCCCCGCCAACTTAAAAATGAGGATAACTTTAAGCTATTTCGCTTCGTTGTACATCCCATGTTGCACTTTAAAGAAACGCATTATTTAGTAATTTTTGAGAGCATTGAAGTTGACTATCAATTAATAAGTGTCGAAAAGTTAAGCGAGCAAGATTTCGAAAATATTCGGATTTCGGAATTGCAGCTAGAGCTTGACACCACCCGGGAACATTTGCAAAGTTATATCGAAGAGCTTGAGACTTCAAACGAAGAAATGCAAGCCCTTAATGAGGAAATGCAGAGTACCAATGAGGAGCTACAAAGTTTAAATGAGGAACTAGAAACTTCTAATGAAGAACTGCAGAGTACCAATGAAGAAATGCAAATTGCATATCAAGAACTGCGAGATGTTCATGAACTGATCAAGGTCAAAGAAAAAGAAATGCAAATAGCTAATGATAAACTAAAAAGTATTTTAGATAATGATAACCAAGCTTTTATTCTTTGCACCGAACAGTTCGAAATCTTACACCATAATCGTTATGCTGATGAGATGTTTAAGAATTTTTCAAAACAAAAGCTTTCGTACCAAAATGGGCTACTAGGTTACCTTCCCAAAGAATGGGTTGGTGATTTAATTGACATTCTAAAAAGAAGTATTAAAGAAGAAAGAAACCTCAGTAAACAGTTTAGTCTTCGCTTAGACAATGGTTATTACCGTCATTATTTGGTCTCTGTTAATCCGATTTTAAATTCCTTATCCCATGGAGAATCGCAATTAACCATAGGTATCTTGGATAATACTGAGCTAATAAACTTAAATGAACATTTAGATCATATCAACAAACTTTTAGATCAGGTTAGTGAAAGTGTCAAAATTGGAGGTTGGGAATTAGATATTAATACCAATAAAACTATTTGGACCAATGGGGTTTATGATATTCACCAAGTTAATCACGACTATTTAACCAATTTAGCTTCTGGTTTGAAGTTTTACAATGATGCCGACCAGGTAGAAATTAACTCTTACATCAATAATACAATAAAAACAGGCCAACCTTTTTCTGGGGTTTACAACTTTACTGATGCGAAAAGTGTAGAAAAAATTGTACAAGTAAAAGGCTTTCCTCGTTATCAGCAAGGTAAAATATTTAGCGTTTGGGGGACAATTCAAGATATAACCGAGCAACAAAAGAAAAGTGAGCTTCATAACAAGTTAAACCAATCTTTAATCAACTCAAACAAGGAACTCGAGGATTTTGCCTACGTAGCTTCCCATGATTTACAAGAGCCGCTGCGAATGATTTATAGCTTCACCGAAATTTTAGAAGAACGTTACTATGAAACCTATGATGACGAAGGCAAAGAATACTTTAGTTTTATAAGCGACGGAGCGAAACGAATGCAGGCGATGCTGAGCGACCTTTTAAGTTACAGTAGAGTAAACACCAGCTATGATAGTTTTGAAACTGTTGATTTAGATACGCTTCTAAAGGAAGTATTAATCAATTTTGGGCAGACTATTACCTCAAGCCATGCAATTGTAAATTTTAATACATTAGGAACTGTTAAAGGTATTCCTTCTCTATTAAGCCGACTCTTCCAAAACCTCATTTCCAATGCTATAAAATACAATAAGAAGACCCCTCAAATAGACCTAAGTTCAGAAATACGAAATAACAACAGCGTAATTGTTAAAATTAAAGATAACGGGATTGGAATAAACTCGATACATTTCGATCACATCTTTGGGATTTTTAAACGTCTGCACAGCGCTCAAGAGTACCCAGGTAGTGGTATCGGTTTAGCAATATGCAAACGAATTATGTTAAAACACCATGGTGATATTTGGGTTGAAAGCAGTAGTGATGATGGTAGTGTCTTTTTACTTGAATTTCCTTATAATGACTAATCGAAATTACTTAGTGGTAGGTATCGATGATAATCCTGGTGACACCCTCCTGATTAAAAAGGCCATTTCTTTAAGTTCGCTTAAAATTGAATTTAAAAGCTTTGCCGACGGGCGGGAATTCCTGACCTACATTTTTAGTGAAGGGGTCTCCCCTTCTCTGTTACTTTTGGACATAAATATCCCTATTATTAACGGCTTCGATTTACTCAACATCATTAATAAGGACCCGATGATGAACGATATTCCAAAAATAATATTGAGCAGTTCGGGGAATCTAAATGATATATATCGTTCTTATGAAAAAGGTGCCAATTGTTATTTAATCAAACCTATAGACTTTCTAGGATTGAAATTCATTATTAACAGGACTTTAAATTTTTGCCTACAACCTCGGATCCCTTCACAAAACTACATCAAGCATGCCAACATTAATTTACCATATTGAAGACAATATTGGCGATCAAATAATTGTGAAGCACTACCTATCTGCGATCCACAGATGGGATATTAATTTACAATCTTATAAAACTTTAAAAACTGCTTTAGTTGAAATTGAGAAAAATTACCCTGATTTAGTTCTTTTAGACTTATCCCTTCCAGATACTAAAGACCTCGAAGGATTAAAAAAACTATTAAGTACTCACCCTCAATTATGTGTGGTGGTTCTAACGGGTAATACAAAGGATGATTTGGGATTTGATGCTATAAAATTAGGTGCTCAAGACTTTTTAGTTAAATCTGATCTCAATGTTGAAATATTAGAAAAATCGCTAGGCTTTAGTCTAGAAAGGTTTAGATTACAAAAGGAAAATTCCTCACTCAAAAAAAATCTCTACTTAAATAAGTCGCGTCTTCATAATTTAGATGAACTTAATTTCGCCTACGTTATAAGAACTGACCTTGAGGGAAAATACACCTACGCAAATAAATATTTTAAAGACACTTTCGTTGCTAAAAACACAGAAATAATTGGTACAAATTCACTCGCACATATTCATCCCGACGACCATAATATAACTTATGATGCGGTAAATCGAGCTCTTTCTAATTTCGGTGATGTTGTTTCAGTTAAACTGCGTAAGCCTAGTTTAATACCAGGCATTATTAAAAGTACCTTATGGGATTTTGTTGTTTTAACAGACTCTAAAGGAGAACCTATCGAACTACAATGCACTGGTTTTGATATAACAGAGAAAGAAGAAAGACAGTTAGAATTTTTACGAATTAAAAAAGAGAACGAACTTCTTTTAAAAAATAGCTCAAGCCTCAGCCTTATTCTGGCGGAAAACTTTGTAGTTGAATATCAAATCGGCGATACTCAGGACTTATTCTTGGAAAATCAGTCA
>TARA_R110002050_G_scaffold125594_5_pt1 | contig 10345 bp, 12 predicted proteins | sample TARA_R110002050 | Tara Oceans TARA_R110002050 (sample SAMEA4396988) | marine metagenome | biome: Polar Biome; feature: [DCM] deep chlorophyll maximum layer (ENVO:01000326); material: water (ENVO:00002006), including particulate matter (ENVO:01000060) such as... | depth 25 m
ATATTATGGTTTTGTGTGCAAGATTAGGTTGCCGTATGGGCATACCTCACCTAGCTCACTTTTTTGGCTCCTCCCCTAGCCTATAATCATTGCTATGTTATAGCACAGTTATTACAGTAAAGGGATAACCTTAAATGACTTTAGGTTGCTTTGTCGTTATTGGCCGGATGCCAAAAGGGTGTGGATCGTGGATTATGGGATAAAAAGATCAATAGTTCCGGAGGTATGTACAACACCAATCCCATAATAAATGAACCGGTTTACTTTTTTAACCAGTTCTGTGCAAACCTATACTGGGTTCTTAGGCTTTTTGGTAAAGAGAATATCGAACACGGTCAGGGCCAACATGCTTAGATGTTGCCCTTTATGGTACCCCATTGGTGTACAAATATCGTGTTCCATAACGCTCTTGGCCTTTTAGTTGGTTTTTGCCATGCTCCTAAAAAGCAACGCTAAGAATACAGTGAGGGGGCACCTGGAAAAATATAAAAGGCGCGGAACTCAACTTATCAACTTGGGGTACTGGTATACCTTGGAACGATAAGAGAGCCCACGCCCGGGTCGTGAGCAAACTGCTTATTGTCTCGTTCCTTTTAAATTACCAGTTTTCAAGTTGAGACTCAAAGCGAATGCTTCCAATGCTAATTCAAAAGAAGTATCGCAAAAATAATATTTCGTTGCTAATATAAGAAAATAAATTAAAAGGATACTTATAAGTATCCTAAAATTTAACTCCAAAGAGAGAATTTTATCCTAATGAGTAAAGTTGACCATAAAAATGAGAGGAAAGCTTTAGGATATAGAATTGCCGAACTTAGAAAAAAGGTAATAAATCCTAATACAGGAAAGTATATTTCCCAAGAAGAATTGAGCTTGAGAACTGGTCATGCCAAAAAAACAATTGGTGAGCTTGAGAGAGGAAATACTAACCCTAGGTTCGAGACTTTACTTTTGATATCGAAAGAGTTGAAGATTACAATTAACCAACTGTTTGATTTTGATATGAAAGAGTATATTAAGTTGTCTAAAAAATCTTAAAGTCGGAATTCTACCCTTCCTTTGAATAGTAACTTCAAAGAATTTGACTAAGGCTTTTTATAGGTGTCATTGTCGTCAACTGACTTTATTGCAGTTCAAGGGATAGTGTCTTTATTTAATATATATTCGTAGATAGATGAAACTATTTGCTTAATTCCATCGTCTAATTTTCCAGAGTCCAGAGTTTTTCCGAATTCTATTCCGTCAAATTCGGTTCGTAATATAACCTGCCCCTTTTCGGTAGATATATCTAAAGGAATTTTCACTTCAAAGTTCAAATCATAACCGAATTTTTCAAAATCTTTTTTCTTTAATATTACTTGTTTTTCACTTGCTGATTCAAAAAGTGTGTTTTCATCTAGTCTTATAGACTTTCTTATTTTATCTTTTTCTTTAATTGTAGTTACTTGAATAATTTCATACTCTTTAGATTTTATTTCTTCGGGAATATCAATTTTAGGAACAATTCTCTCAATTTTTGATTTGTCTTTTATCGTTATTTTAGAGTATTCTTTACTCTTCGAATTTTTTATTTTGAAGTCAAAATTTGAGTTTTCTGTTATTTTAAAGATTGGTTCAAATATCTTTTTTCTATCCTCTTGACTATAATTTGAGATTATAGTTGAGACGGTTTCTTCATCGTAATTATCGTCAAGAACAATATTTTTATATTTATAACCAACATCAATTGCCCAATCCCTTATTTCATTATTTTCTATTGATTGTTTCATAACTTTGTCAACTGCAAGACCTATTTCAAAGCTTCCAAAATCCAAATCAACCATTCTATAATCTAAATCATTGGACAAGCGGTTGAATAATGCGTTTAATTTTTTCTCATCAGTTTGCTTTTCTTTAAATGATTCGAAAAAATCGGCTTTCAAGAAACTTTTGAAAGAAGTTGAAATATTTTTAAGCAATTCACTTACTAGCTCGTTAAATCCAATTGTTTCAGAATATTTGCTATTTGTAGGAGCTAATTTTATATAGAACGCCTGTTCTCGTAGCGAACGTAAATAAGACTGTGATGCAAATGTTTTTATGAAATTATAATAATAAGAATGAGATGAAGGCTCATAATTTAAATATGAATCTTCGGTGGGCAAAAAATTTTCAGGTAAAAAAGAGCTTTGAGTAATATCTACATTTAGAATATTTCCATTAAAATCTTGTTCAATTTCATAGATAAAGTTTTCATTCGAAGAGATAATTTGTCTTAATGTTATCAGTTTTGTTAGGTAATCATATATCGTTTGCTCTTCAAGTTCGAATAACAAAAAAACATCTTTAATTTCTAAAGTATCTACAAGATATAGCAGGAAGTGTTTATTGTTTTTAATTAAATGAGTTAATATCGGCTCATCTAAATAAATGATATCTTCAATCTTACGAAATTGATTTAAATTGAAATGGATATTTTTATTTTGGTTAGTCATTTCGGGCTACAATTTCGAAATTTTCAACGATATTAAATTCCTCTGATGGAAAAAATGTGTAGTGTTTTTTATTTGAACTACCGTATTTAATTCCATGACTGTCATTAATAATTGCTTGCGCAATATTTGAATAATTAACCCTTTTATTTTTTGACAAGTTTTTCAATATTTGATTTGCTGAATCAAAACTATTAAAAACAGACAGACCCCAAGCAATACAATTATCTTGATATTTGGGCTTCAACAAAACAGCTTGTGGCATAAATGACTTTTCCGTGATTTCCTTTTCAACACAACGAAAGAGTTTTTTCACTCCTTGCTCATTATTCGCTGGGCAATCTTTAATCTTTTCAATATTCTCTTGAAACTTTAATTTCATTTGCAGTTCGGTTTTTTCCAGCTTTTGGCTAACATTTATTTAATTACATTTAAATTGATTAATTGCACAGCCCAGATTTTCATCGGTCAAAGCTAATTTATCGATTTGTTTTTTAACTCTTTTAAATAAACCCAGCTTTTTCTTAGCCTCCCTTCTGCCCATAACTTGCTATGAGGTTTAATTCTAATACTCCATACCAATTTAGGGATTTTTGGTTAATAAATGCAAAGTTGTGGAGAAGGAACTAAATTTGGCCTACCAAGTTAAGCAAAGGTACGAGCCTGTCTGCCGACAAATGTAGACCCGCGCCAATGGGGTGGGGCGTACATGGTTTGTCCCTTAATTATTCAAGCAAATAAATTATTCCTTTATAAAAAAAATCTTACATTACTTAATGTTAGTTTCAATGAATTATCAAGGGTAATATTAATACTAGGACTTTAAAAAAGTGAATCGAAAATAAAAAATGGTAACCAAACTAAAAAAGAGGTTCATTTTTGGCACTTTACGTAACCTGGAAAAATAAATAGACTGAATAGTTTTTGCCGAATTAGTAATAGGAACAAAAAATAGATAATATGGATGATTTTGAAATTGCTCAACTCAAAGACAGGATATTACGGTATCTAGTGGAAAATGAGGTATCCAATGAAAAGGATGTGTTTGAGGCACTCGGTAAACCCTTAAAACATCTAAGATTTTTCCAGGATTTTACTACTGAAATGTTCAAGCATGATCATAAGTACTTCTTAAGGCATAAGAGACCGCAATCGGAATTAAAAGATCCGATATTCGATTTATATAAGACAGACCAAACAAAGCCATTTCTGGACAAGGGCGGATTTGTTGGAATTTATGAGGATACGAAAAAGAAATTGGAGAAGAAAGAGAAGGTAAAAAAGGCAGCAGATAAGAAAACTCTTTATTGGTGGTTGCCTATCGCAGTTTCTTTAATAAGTACCATGGTCGCAATAGTTAGCTTAATCCAATCATCTAACAGCGTTTCTCAATCGGATATTGAGTTAATACAACATAACATAGACAACCTTAAATCGGACTATAAAAAGGAAAATGATGAGCTTAAAGAAAGGATTTATAAGGCCGAATTATTAATAGCGGTTTATGAATCCGGAGTAGGCAGTGAAAACTAATGTCTTTGTTATTCCCGTTAAAGGCCGTTAGTGTCATCCTCGTGAATTTTACAGACCCTATGGCATTTTATTCTGAAATTCAATTACAAAGACTTCTATCAACATATGATTTATTGCCATTGGAATTTATGTAGTAACAACCTCCTTTAGGGCCTCTGTAATAGGTGCGACTACTAAAAGATTTTCTTGGGGTATTACTATAATTTGAAGGTGTAGGGAGCGATGTTCTAATAGGACTTTGATTAAGGCTGTTTGTATTGGATGCTGCTTTTTCTAAGTAAATTCTATGGACATAACCAGAACCGTTACCGACTTCGACTTTCATATAATCTCCATAAAAGCCCACCACAATAAGCCTTGTATCCTTTTTGAAGTGGTCTATAACGTTGGATGTTGATTTCGGCAAATCCATTAATTTAGTTAGACCCTTACATACATATATTTCTCCTTTACTTTTTGAAATTACCTGATATTGCATGGATTTCAGCTCCCTAATTTCAACGTTATATTTACTTAAGGAATCTTGTAAAATTCTAATTTTTTGTTCAATTAACTTCTTTTTTTCCTCTAGGCTTATCAAATCAACATTTTGAGCAAAAGAGATTGCACATAATATCAGGCAAGACAATAAAGTTATGTTTTTCCACATGATAATATTTTGATCACATTAATAGTGTTGTAATATTTGAATTTTTGGTCTTATGGTAAAGATTATCATTGTTATTTATAATTTTTTTCCGTGACAAGAACATATGTAGCGGTGCCATGTTCATTGTTAGAAAATCCAATAATTATTTCAAAATAGGTCAAATACCAAGTGCGAAGATGCCCATGTGGTTCATGTTCTAATGTATATAGATCATCAGAGGTAAATAAATTTTGCATAACAATATCCTCCCCAAGTCTAGAACTATACTTGTCTACCAATTTTTTTGTCTCACGTGGTTCCCTATTATTGATAGCCATATAAAGTAATTTGTTGCCGTCTCTGTTGTCATTTAAATTTATATAATCAAATTCTGCTCCTTCATTTTCGAATGTTATGTCTGAAGCCTTGATTACTCCATCTAGTTCTTCTCGTAACGATATTTCATAGGGAGACATATTTTGATGTTGAAAATCATGTGGATTACAACCCAAATCGGATAGTATTACCATCAGTCTATTTTTACGACTTTCATCACTTTCCTTCTTAGGTTTTAATCTGTCAAATAATCCCATTATACATCATTTTTATTATAAACCTGAATTAGACTTAAAAAAAGTTTCAGTATATCCAAACAGCTGTAAAAGTCGTTTATCATCAAATTTATAAAGTTGCCTAATGATTACTATTGCTTTAACGCGTTTAATTTTGCTTGATTTCTTTAGTCAGTTTGTCTATACTATTTACCAGATAAGTTGTTGATTTATATAGAAGGTTATTTTCTTCTTCTAAATTTTACTAGATCATCATGACCTTTCTGGCCGGTTTATTACGTCCTACGTTTATATCTTGTCTGGTACCCAGGTTACCCAACTAGACAAATCAAGCCACTGCATATTATGAGCTGCATATAAAGCAAATAATATAAAAAGTAATGTGAGGACCCCGTAGAGAAATGCGACTATAAAACGCAATAAACATAACTTCGTTTTTATCTTGTCAAAATCAGCTTTGAAATCGGAATATATTTTACCATAGCTGTTTTTAATTAATGCCTCTTCCGAATTAACATCTTTTCTTAAACAAAATACATTGTAGGCTGTTATGGTCAAAATCAAATATGCAACAATTGTGTAAAGCAAATAAGCAAGTAGAATAAGGATTAGAACACCGGGTTCTTCCTGTACCTTATAACTTGCAAAAACACTGGCCGCAAATGTGAGTGGAAATGCCACAACCTGCTTCCCAATTGATGATATACTCCTATCGATATTTTCAAAATATGATTCTCTCTCTCTTTTAAAATCCGATTTGATTTTATCAATGGCAAAATTTAGCACATAAGCCTCATAATCCTTGGTAGTCAAGTCAATAATTGAATCCAATTGGTTTATGATAACCCTAAATCTATTTTTTTCTTCTGTGCTATGTACACTGGTTACTATTATCTCTTTAAAGAACTGAATAAATTCCTTCTTCTCAAATTCTTTGATTAATCTCTCTGCTTTACCAGTAATGTTTATTTGATAAAAATATGAGAATTCTGGGAGGGAATAGCCCACGTGAAATACCCCATATTCTTTACTAACTATGGTAAATATTTTTGATGTTTCATTAATAAATTGCGAAAGCTCTTTTGTTTCTTTAAAGAGGTTACGAACAGCTATATAGGTAAGGAAGTTTACAATAAATCCATGGGTGTCCATAGGCTGATTTACAATCGAAGCTTGGTAACCTTGTGGATTCAGGAAAACGACTGATTTCTCTTGATATTCATCTAGATTGAGTTTACACCTGCTCATAAAATCTTTTTCATCAAAAAAATAATAAACATCAGAGTAAACACTATCTCCCAATTTTACAGATAGCTTATTCAAGGGCAGCTCTTCCACGTTCTTAAACACAGATTGTAGAACGGTTTTAAGCGATTGCTTTTTCGATATATCTACAGTCCAAATGAGCCCATTAAATTCGCTGAAGTTATCAACGTCAAACGTACTTAGCTCTTTATCCAATTTAGATAATAAATCATCTTTATTCTTCATCTAAATTGTTTGCATTATTGTATCTTCTTCTTAATAGCGTTGCAAGTTCAGCAGATCTGATTATAATATGATCACTCTGAATGTCAACATCATTTTCATTTATTTTATCGTAATCGACATTAATAATTATACCAGGAACCGACGCTTTTATTGAAATAAGATTTTTCCATTTGTTTCCAATTCGAAATTCTGGATCCAATACTATTTGGTTAGCATCTGCGAAGTCCTTTATAGCAGTTGTTGCTCCAGAACCAAAAAAATGTTCGCTCATATTATAAATATTGACCCTTCTACCATTATTGGTTCTTGCATATTCATACGCAGCACGTTGAAAATCACTTCTTGACATTTCATTCCCTTCATCATCCGTTGGCAGGTGAATAGTTTTTAGGATTTTTATTAGTCTTTCTGTATTTACAGTATTTTTAATCATTCCGGCAGCTAACACCCACTCTTTAAAATATTCCGATACTTCACCATCGGATTGTGTGGTAATTATGGCCAAGTATTTTCGCTCGTCTTCAGTTTGATTAAATATATTATAATTCAACCTAGCTGCCATTGCTATTTTCTCGATATTGATATTTTCTGCACCATCAAGCTTATACTCAGTTCCTTCCTTAATTATATTGATCCCCGATTTTTTCCTTAACAATACCACAGAAATATATCTATTTGAGTTCATAGTGTAATCAGAGAACAAATAGTACCCACCTTTTGATAAAGACTGCTTCTCCACCTTTGCCTTTAACAGTTCCAACGATTTACTAAATTGGACGAATTTGTCATTTGTATCATCCTTTAGATATTCATTTAATGTTATTGTAAATAAGTTTGTTTCATCTTCTTTAAAAGCTGCATTTTTTATACTCGAACTTGTGCTAATCGAATTATGTAATTCATCAATTAATTTTGTTGCAAAATCGTCAATGGTAAGTAACTCGCTTGAGTAATCAATATCCGCATCTGTTGTTCTTTCCTTTTTATCGAGATAATGAACAATAATTCGATGTATATCCAATGCCATAAGGTCTTCGATTTTATAAATTTAATATTAAAGTATTGTTATTAGCTCAAATTAAACATAGCGTCCAAACTATTTTAAAATCATATCAAGCGTTAGAAAGTCAATTAAACAGTATAACCCAAAATTTGTTCTTTGAATGCCTACCATTCAAAATATATCTATCATTTATGGTCTGGCTACAACGAGTCTGAATTTTATATGCATAGGTTTATTCTAATTAGTTAATGAAACATGGAAAAAATTTCAACAGTATTTCATTAGCCTATTCATTATTCAAATAACAACAAACAAGATGTTGTCCCTGTAAGGACATGTGTATTGCAAAATCAGAAAACAGATTGGGGGTAAGTTTTTATTGGCCCTCTCGAAGGAAACTTGTTCAAAGGCATTGTAAAGTAGGTTACTTTCAAATATAGAAAATATTTTTAAATATGCGTATTTATTCTCAACGTGATTGTAAGAATAATAAGTGATTTATCGTAATTTCAGAGTAATGATTTAAAATCAATGAAATTGATGGTACAAAATGAATCCAAAAATCTTATGATTTAGCAATCCATATAGTCGGAGATAAATGGACGCTGATCAGTCAACATGGTGTTATATTTGGTTCCCTTATGTTTTTCAAGATGGGTGGTGTAGAGTGTAGGAATGTTTAGTTATTGTGTACTAACTTTTTAATTAATCTTAAATTTTAATGATACATTTTCTTTTGTTGGTATAATTGTTCCATTTTCTCCTATTTTTTTTAAGTACAACACTTTAGAATCGTCCAGAGAATTTTCAATAACCATTCTGTACTCCTTCTGATAGCTATGGTCATTTTTTTTGATAAAAGGATTTAACTCAACACGACCTTCTTTATTTATATCTTCATAGTCAACCATTTTAGCGGATAACTGTATTTTTTCTTTATCAGCATATTCTAATATATTATCAATAAGCAATTTGGGATTGGAAATTATTAGAGCATGTCCACCAAAACTCGACATTCTGACATCTACTTCTAAAATTTGTGAGTCCTCAAAATCCTTATATGTTACAGCGTAAAAACTGCATGTTAAATAATTATGGTTGAATTGAGTCAATTTGGATAATTTATTTGGTACGCTTTTAAATTTAAATTCTCCCAATTCTGGATGATTACATATTATTTGAATATTTTTTAAGTTTTCTATCCATATAGCACCCTCATTCTCGTCGCCTTGTTCACAATTGGATTTTTTAATTTTATTGAAGGACTTTACAGAATTAAAATAAAGCTCACCATTATTAAGCAATGATTCCAGATGCTTCTTTTTACCAAATTTAATTAAGAAAATGATACGTTCAGATTTGCTCATGCTTAAAGGTTTGATTTTGTTTTCCTAGAAAAGAACCCTGGTTTAATCGACGCGGTCTCCATGTTTGGCTCCCGCAAAATGTGCTGGACAGGCTGTACCGACCACACGAAGGCTTAGTTATTAGGTGCAGTTTTTATTTCATACCAAGCTCATAATCCAAATAATTGTCCCACTTTTTAGAGATTTTATGATTAACTCCATGTCCAGTTTCATTATCGAAAACATCATTAATTGAATCTGATAACTGAAAATAATGACCTAAAATTTCTAGTTTACTATTGTATGAAGGAAAAGTGAGTTTCTTTATACTATCCATAGCTTTTCTGCGGTATATTTCTGTCAAATCTAAATGTCTTTTTTCGTGATTTATTAAATGCTCCAAAGTAGCTTTGTCCTCTTGCGAACTACTAAATAAATCTTTCTTTATCCAAGATTCTAGATTTCTGTCTGCTGTAAACATAATAGCTGTGGGATAATTATAAACCCTACTGATTTTTCCTATCATTGAAGGAAAAACAATTGCTGTTTGTTCGTTGTTATCTTCAGGAGTACCTTGAAAATGGGATACACTTAGTTTTTTTTCAGACCAAAAATAGTTGTCATTATTCAGTTGTTTATAGATAAAGGAATCTGAAATTGTAATTATTATAATGTTTATAAAAATCAGACCATAAGCCAACTTTTTCCGAACACCATTTTGTCTTTTATATACTTCAAATCTCCATAAAAGTAATATTAAGATTATTGGAAGGATAAAATGATAGTATTCAAAATGCATTTTTATTAGGGCGGTAAGAATAGAAACGGAAAGTATGATACCTAATAAACTGTTTCTCAAATCTTATTTTGTTTTAAATTAAACACAAGCGGATATAGTTATTAACTATATATCCCACGCACTAATATAGTTTAAATTCTAAGGAAAAGGGATTTTTGTAGATGGGTCTTACGGATGTAAGCTTCCCTTTGTTCGTTCCCATCCAAAAGAACAGGTATGGGCTCAATAGAAAAGTGAAAGGTTTCGCCCAAGAATATGATATAGAAAAGTTTTGAAGGATCAAGAATAATTCTTGTGATTTTTCGGAACCAGGGAACGGCCTATTTTTATTTTAGTAGTAAATCAAGGAGTTTTCACTTTGGCCTATGGAAGGCGTCCAAAGAGCATTTCACCCAAGTGAAAGCGGTCTGGACGCTGCGGCGGTGGAAAGTCCGTAGATTTCAAGAAAATAAAAATCAGCTTGGCCATGGCTACAGCTGGCTCCTCCTAACCACAAGGTACC
>TARA_R110002050_G_scaffold48559_8_pt1 | contig 10341 bp, 9 predicted proteins | sample TARA_R110002050 | Tara Oceans TARA_R110002050 (sample SAMEA4396988) | marine metagenome | biome: Polar Biome; feature: [DCM] deep chlorophyll maximum layer (ENVO:01000326); material: water (ENVO:00002006), including particulate matter (ENVO:01000060) such as... | depth 25 m
GCAAAAAGCGCTTCATGAAAATGGGGTGCTTTTTTGTTGGGTGCCTGCAGGGCAGGTTAAATAAACGCTTCCGGCCAGCGGGGGCAGTCTACGATGATGCACCCGTAAATGATAGTGATGGCATCCTATCTGCTGCAATCTACTTGGTCTCTATATGGATCAATTTCTATTCTTGAAGTGAAAGCGTAAACGAATAGGCATGCTCCTCGCGTAAACCCGGCTCCCCCACGGCATAAGTATCAATAGTAACGCTTCCATTTTTGGCTATGGTCATCACCCTAAATTTGGGCGTGTGGTTTGTTTCATCCGGAATTTTGGTGCGTTCCAGTGCAGGGATGTGGAGATAGTGTACATGCCCAATTTTTTTGGAGTGAATCACCCGGTCCATGTCCATGTGAAGATCGCCGGAAATGACCACTGCGAGGTTGGCTTGAGAAATCACCCCTTCGATGAACAGTTGGTTGCTGATTCCTTTATCAGGGTTTTCCGGATAGACCCCTTTTTGAGCACCATGCACCACCAGAACTATTGGTTTTGGGGCCAGCCGTTGAACCTGTTCGAGAATCCACCGGGCACCACTATCTTTGAAATCACGGCCATGATCGGGCGACGCAAACACAAATGCCAGATTGTCGTGGTTTATAACATAGCTCGGACTTACAATTTTGCTGTTCCATTTTTGGGCATAGTGCAGATACCTATCCACGGTATTGCCATGCTCTTCATTGCCCATGATGGGATAGAATGGAGCTTTTAGCTTCTTTAGTGCCTGAGTTGCAGCTTCGTATTGGATTTCTGTACCTTTATGCGCAATGTCGCCAACACCGATAACAAAGTCAATAGGGTGCGTTTGAGCAAGAGCGTTAACTTGTTCAACAGCCGCATCCATGTTGGGGAATTCTGCCAATGGCTTTGGTTCACCATCGCCTAAAATCGCTATTCGAAGCAGCGTGGTATCATTCTCGGCATGTAATCTGGTAAGTGAAAATTCTGATAACACTGAATGATTAATTTCTGGAGTGTTACCGGTATCGTCTGTTGCATTGCCTTTGTTTGTGTTGTTCTTACATCCTGACAATACGATTGCAAGGAGTATGATGACCAACTTCAATGATTGAATCATATTGTCAATTTTTATTTAATTGCCTGGTCGACATAATCAGTATGTGCTGTTTTTAAGTAACGAACCGCATCTATTTCATCGTTTACAGAGAGGATTTTTACCCTGCCGGGACCTTTGTAATGTGAGAGCCATAGTTTGATGATATCAGTTACCCCGGGATAGCGATTGATCAACATTTCATAAGAGTCTACATCAAAGCCCGGTTCATCAGTATTTACAGCCAAAAGTTTCGAGTCCGATTCATGATCGTCAAGCATATGGATTATTCCAACGATTCTCACTTTTACAACCTTTTCACGAGCGATTGATGAACCCAGTACAAAAACATCAACGGGGTCGCCATCGCCACCGGTAGCTTCGGGTAACAAAGTTTGAGGTACAAAACCATAGTTGGCAGGATAGGGCAGGTAGTTGATTACCCTGAACGAACCAGGGGGAACTTGCTCCCATTCTATCTGTCCGATTACTTTATTGACCTCCCATTTTTGGTTTGTACCTGCCGGGATTTCAATTACAACATTTACCAGTGAATCGGATGTGAATGGAGCAATATCGTGCAGGTAGTGGTGTGTATTAATAACTACATTTTTATCTCTGCCCGAATTTCCGCAAGCATAAAGCAAGATAATCAGCACGAATATTCTGAATAATATTTTCATACTTTTTTAAAACATAAATGCTGAACGGTATTTATTGTCCAGCATTTATGTAAGTTGCAACTTATGTTTTCTAATTGCAGTCGTACCTTAAATCAAGGATTTTAGCAATATCTTCCCACGCTATTGCCGCGAGGCTTCCATCGTTATGCACGGGGTAAAAAGCCCCGTACTTAAAGTCTCCAAATGCTTTTTGGGTAATGGCAATGCCATCTGTATTGCGGGTGATTTCGCCACCAAACCCACCAATGTATTCCAGCGTTTTGCGGTCGAACACCTGAAAGGTATTGTTAATTTTACCTTGGTCAACCATGAGGTAATAGCCCGAGCTATCGCCTTTACATTCCCATACCACAATGCCTTCGGGTTCGTAGAGGAAATAATTGTGCGGGATGATTTGACCGGTGAAGTTACCTTCCACATCGTATATTTTCACGTTCCGGTGTTCTTCATGCTCATCTGCAATTAGCAAACGGTTGAATGTACGGTCAATAAGCAATGATTCTACTTTGTAGAGGACGCCTTCACCCGAAGTTTCGCCAAATGCTTTGACATGCTCAGCGGCTACCTGGTTGTTTTCAACCGTAAAAACAAAATGATGTACCCTTTGCCCCAGGCTATCGGCCGGTGGGGTTTCTTCTTCGGGTGTTTCGTAGTTATCGGTAACGTAAAGGTGGTATTTACCTTCAAATTGGTCAATGGTAATGCCATAGGGCAGACGTAAAACTGCTTCGCCGAAAGTACCCAGAGGTTCAAAATCAGGCAGGCTCACAACCTGAATCCTGTGGTTGTCCCTTTCAACAATTACAGCATAGTTATCGATTACGGTAATCCCGTTGGGCCTGCTGAGCTCGCCTAAAGCACTGCCTGTTTGTCCAAACTGGTTTATTTTTTCACCGGTAGCCGCATTGTAAACAATAACGACGTTTCCCTCTTTTGCAGTGGCCAACAGCCAGTTTTGGCCATCAGTACTGTGCCATAAAGCAGGACTGTCGACATTGTCGCTCTCGTCGCGCAGGGTTGTATAGGCCTCTTTAATAGCTGCAACTTCAGGAAGTACAGATTTTGATTGGCTAATTTGCGACTGATCGTTATTTGTGGGTTTATTCTGACAAGCTGTAAACAGCAAGAACAAAATCGTGGTTAAAAGTCCAATTCTATACATATTGTTTTTCTAAGTGTTTAAAAATCAAGCTTTACTCCAAACTGAAAGCGTACATTGTAATATTCAGCCTGCATGAGCCTTGAGCTTACGCCCTGGTAGTAATACAATGGTGTGTTCAGCAAATTGTTAGCCTCGGCATAAACCCTCAATTGTGGAGTAATGGCATAGTTGGCGTTCACATCTAAGTGGATGGTTTCGTCGTAGTACCTGTCGTAAAATGCCTCTTCGCCGAATTCATCAATAAAAGCTGATGAATAATTGACAGAAGTCCTGAAAGAAAAGCGTTTGCTATCGTATGATAAGGAGCCATTAAGCGTATGTTTTGCTGTTCCGGGCAGTGAAATATCATCGTCTTCGCGGCCTTCGATACGGAAATCGCTTACACTACTGGTTGTATAAGTGTAATTGGTGTACAAGCCAAAACCTTTCCAGAATCCGGGGAGGAAATCGAGCTGACGTTGGGCAGCTAATTCAACACCAAATATTTCTGCATTTCCTCCATTGATTGGCTGACTATAAGTGTCCCAGGTTGTTCCTTCGAACAGGTACTTTTCACGGGTTTCTGTCACAATAAAATCCTTGATGTCTTTATAGAAAACCCCTCCCGATAAAATACCAATGTTTTTAAAATATTTTTCAAACATAAAGTCGAGATTCATCGAAGTGGTAGGGGTTAAATCGGAGTTTCCAATGGCTATTTCATTATCTTCCCTGGTGATTTCCCTGTAGGGCACCAGCGAATAATAGTTAGGCCTTGCCAGGGTATTGGTCCATGCAGCCCTTAAAATGGTTGTTTTGTTAAAATCGTATTTCAGGTGCAAGCCCGGGAGAATATTGACATAAGAATCAGAAACCTTATCGGTTAGCGTATTTTCATCCTCATCGGCATCGTATTGGTTGCCCTGGTATTCCTGTGAAGTGTTTTCAATACGTACACCGGCAATCATTAATAATTTTGGGCCAATATTCTGGTTGAGCATAAGATAACCACCTATAATATTCTCGGTGGCATTAAAATCACCTGCTTCTGCTTCTGCAATTCTTTCTTCCTCAAACAATGAAGAGTTGGTCAAATCAAGTCCACCCAAGTATTCTGCTGACACCTGATTCCCGGTTGCGTAATCACCCGCTAAAAAGTTATCTTTTGTAAAGTTTTCCAAGTTGTTCAAGGTTGTAGCATTAAATGCATCTTCATCAGCAGGGCTGTATTCGAACAGCCTGTTATCACGCATTTTCTCCTTGCCTTTGTAGCGCACACCTACTTTAATGCTGTTTTTGAAATCATTTTCAAGCAAAGGAATTAAAAAATTCAGTTTGAAGTTTTTATCAATATCTTCAGTTAGCTGAAATTCTTCGGTAATTTCACCAAACGAATAGTCGGAACTAAAATCGGCAGATGAAGAAGGAGATACACCAGTAATCTTTGGTGCACTTTTATCAGAGAAATCGGTTATAAAAGTCAAATCTTCAACTTCGTATACAATATATCGTTCGTTGGGCCTTTCTTCTGAGGCTTTGCTGTATGATGCCGTCCAATCGGCTTTAATTTTACCAAACTGATGGTCGCCACCCATGGTGAAATTCATCATGCGCTGGTCTTCCAACCGTGCATTTTTGATGTCAGTATTTCCACCTTTGGTTTCTTTTTCCATCACTCCTATCCAGGTGTCGCTGTCTTCATCATGCTCAATATCCTTGTAAACGGTCCGGTAGCGATTTTCCCAGTCGTTGCGGTGGTTATATATACCATTGGCGAACAGGGTATGGTTAGCGGTGATTTTATAATCGAGGCTCAACGAATAGCTTTGGCGGATACGTTGTAAATAGTACTGACGGATTTGAATTTCTTCGGTAAAAGCAGAACCGTCTTTATTGTTATCCTCCATGTAATCCCATTCAGCCTCAAAGTTGTCACTGCCCAATTGGTGATTATGATACGATGCGCTGGCAATTACGCCCAGCTTATTGTTGAGAAAGCGGTCTCCCAATATAAAGGCACCATTATAAATTGGCTTTGAGGCAAGAACATTATATCCCGATCCGAGTGTTAGACTTATCCGTCGATCGTATGGCGCTGAGCGTGTTACCAGGTTTACCGAACCGCCAATGGCGTCAGCGTCCATATCGGGGGTAACGGCCTTGTTCACTTCGATCGACTGAATCATATCGGCAGGTACCAGGTCGAGCTGTACGGTTCGGTCTTCAGCCTCCGCCGAAGGGATGCGTTCACCGTTCACCATGACCGAGTTATATTGAGGCGCTGTTCCCCTGATGTTTCCAAAACGTGCTTCGCCCTGATCGTACTGTACATTGATACCAGGAATCCTTTTTAGGGCATCCCCGATGTTGGCATCAGGAAAACGGCCCACCTGGTCGGATGAGATGATGTTGGTGATGTTCCCTTTGGTCATTTGTGTGTTTAGGGCTTTCGACTGGCCATGCAACTGCCCGCTTACTAGAACTTCTGATAATTCAATGCCCGCTTCCAAACTAAAATCGGCGACTGTTGTTTTGCCGGGCTCCACCGTAACTTGTGTTTTGTTAGGACTAAATCCAATGTAAGAAACCGATAGTTCATACGTTCCTTCGGGAATTCCGGTAAGGGTGTAGTAACCATAAGTGTCGGAAACGGTACCTTTATTAATCATCTCAATGAAGACGGCTGCGCCAGGCATCGAAAGGTTGTCGGCATCCAAAACCCGTCCTTTAATTATGCCGGACTGTTGCGCCTGAACTGCTATGGCCAAGGCGACAAGAAAAACAGATAAGTAAACTTTTAGTTGTGTCATTTTATTCATTTGAAAATTCATGACAAAACTATGCTTAGCGCATTACAGGTACATTACAGACACATTACAAATACATCAAAAGGTATTAACGGCATGTATGCATACGCTGAAGCCAGTGTTTAAAATCTTCCTGGTGGCCTTTTACACTGAAATATCAAACCATCGTGACGATTGCTCCAACCAGTAGCAAATGATCGATGTCTAGTTCTATTTCTGCAGAATTATCCCAAAATGTGACCTGTTTCCACCAGATCAATTCAATAGCGATCGACTCTTTTTTGCCTGGATAAACGCTCGTTCCTGTATCCATGCGGATTGATAAATCCGTCGTTAGCAGAGGTGTGAGAGCCTTGCCCTGTCAGTGTTTCCTGGCGGAGTAGGCTACTCGATCAGTATAGGTTCAATTTTTGCAGATTGGTCTTGCTTCGTGATGCACAACGGTGTTATGCGTTCGCCTTTCTATTCAAATAAACCGTCATAGGTTATTCGGCACATACTTTTGATGACTGTCTTGCTGCCAACTGCCATCCGTTATTAGTTTTTATCCAAACGTTGGTGAATCTCCTTGGTATCCATTCTTCATGGTTCGTGGTCCTATTTTCAGGCTGTTGCAACTCTTTGCCCATGACAATCGCAATGTCTTGATTAAAAGTGATCTTTTCAATAATTCTTTTCACTGTGGGGAATCGATGTCCAGTTTCCATAAGTGCAACGATATCCTTAGGAGTCACAATTTTTCCATTTGGATTGTTAACTGCGTAGTTCTTCGACCATATTTTTAATAATGAGCTTGTGTCTCCTTTATCAAGCAATTCGGTCCAATGTTTTTCTAATTGTCTGATTTCTGTTTCATCATTTGATTGCCCGAAAGCAAGCGTAGTAACAAGAATGAAACTGATTAAGAAGAAACGAGATAATTTCATAATTCATTTTTTAGGTTATAGGTTTAATTCTTTTTGAATCTTTTTTTAAGAAAGTGAAGCAATGGCCAAAGATCAACGTTTTGCCCATCTCGGAACGATTTGTCGGGCCGCCTGTAGCAAAGCTTTCTAGGAGCAAAATACTCCTTTTAAGCCAGCCCACATTACGCTTATGCTGGCATATCGTTATCCTATCCTTCGTTTTCAGCGAAGGTCAAGATGTAACCGTTAATGTCCCGGATTGAAAATTCCGTTGCGCCGTAAAAAGTCTTTTCAAGTCCTTTTAGAATGCGCACCTTGTTCTCAATTCTATCGTGATATTGCCTGATTTCTTTTAGTTGAATATAAAGCAGCAGCGAACCACCTTCTTGTCTTGAAATCTCCGGCAGATCATCTCCTAAGCTCTCTAATGTTTGAAACATAAAGACGACATTCCCATTCGTCATCATAGCCCAAACCAAGTCCCCCTCATTCGGAACTCTCATGGTTAATTTGAATTCCAACTGCTCATAAAATTTAATAGTCTCGTCCATGTTTTTGACGAAGATGTTTGGCGATATTGATTCCATTTTAACTATTTTTTGGTGATTATTAATTCTGTTCCTTTGATGGTAAGATACGGAAATAACAACTTCATCCAATCCAACTACTCCGAAAACCAGCGAGTTGATTTTTTGCAATAGCCCACTTAACTCACCGCAGCTATTCTTAATGTTTCATTGGCAATATCTTCCGGCGAAAGAATATAATCAATACACCCACTCGCGATTGTCCTGTCGGGTATATCGGGTTGAATCGCGGTGTCGGGCTGTTGTGCGATGGTAATTCCTCCGACTTCTTTTATACCACACAGGGCGTCTGCACCATCACCATCATAGCCCGAAACAATGACGGCAATTAGTTTACCGTCCCAATGCGTGGTTATTGAGCGTAAAAATACCGTAATCACATCGGGCCATTCCCAAGGTTTCGATATCGGTTTTACGCGGAACTCATCATTTAGAACATGCAAGTCTCGTTTTTCGGGAATAATAAAGACATGATTTTGTTCAATATCCAGTTTTTCAGTGATGAGTTGGACGGGCATCTCCGTAAAACGGGGCAGAATTTCTTGGAGCAAGGTACTTACCGTTCTCTAATGGTTGACGATTGCAATGGCAACTCCCATCTCGGCAGGCATATTCTTCAATAATCGGGTAAAGGCATCCAGTCCACCTGCCGAACCGCCCACACAAACGATCGGAAAATCCTTTTTGCCTATGGTTGACTTTTTCGAGTTTATCGTTATTCAATTGAAATTTAGATCATCTGAACTTTAATTTAAACAAATAATTATTGACTTAGTTATTCGGTAATTGAGGATTTGATGGGCTCCTCCAAATTTGTGGCAATGCTGTGCAATACTGCCGGATCGGATTGACTGTCTCGCGGCCGTCTGCTTTTACAGATTCGGAGGAACAGGGTAGCTCAGTTGGTAGAGCACCATCCAGCGGCTGACGAATCGGGGTCGCGGGGTCGAATGCCAAGTCAGCAAAAGGTACTTCATGAAAATGAGTGCTTTTTTTATTAGGTACCGTTTAAATCGAATTTGATGTGGGTAAGTAGGATCCCGGCAAGAACGACAGCCAGCCCGATGATGTCTATCATGGTAAGGGTATCTCCAAATGCAACCCAAGCCATCAGCATGGTAACCGGAGGACCAAAATAAAACAGGCTGGCTACGCGGGTGGCATCCATTCGTTCAAGCAAGCGCCACATCAAAGCATAGGCTCCTAGCGACACGCCCACGGTCAACCAAATCATCGCGTAGATAAACTCAGGCTTCCATTGGGTTTCCAGCTTCTCCCAAAAAATGGCCGGTATTGCCAGTGCCAAAACCGTTGCCAGACTTTGGTAAAAGAGTGTCTGATCTATGGGCAGATGGTAGTTCGTGGTGCTGATATCCAACTTTCGTTGGATCAATGTGCCCGCGGTAATGGCGCCTACTGATCCCAGGGGTATTAAATAACCAAAAATCGACTCGGGAGCCTGAAAATCGATTCGGGAAAGCACGGTCAATGCCACTCCTCCAAATCCGATGATCAATCCCATCCATCGGTGAAACGGTGTTGGTTCGCCCACTACAATTCCTGAAAATACGCCAGTAACCAATGGTTGCAGCGCCACCACCAGCGCGATAATGCCGGCAGGAACCCCCTGGTCCAGTGATAAAAGCACGCAAGTTAACCATACTCCATGAGCAAGAAAGCCGACGGACATGTTGTAGCCCACGACGGACCAGCTAATTTTTTTAAATCGTCTTTTTAGCAGGAGGTATAAACCGATAAGAATGGTGAGGGCGAGATAACGCCAGAATACCAGAGTGAATGGCCCGGTGTAAGGTAATCCGTATTCTGCTCCAATGAATCCCGAGTTCCAAAGAAGGACAAATCCAATAACGAGTAGCAGAATATCTTTACGCATGGATCAACTGATTTTTTGATCAGGTTACATTTTTTTTGCAGGGTAACGCTGGGTTGCGCTTTGGGATTTTCAAAATCAATTGTCTGCAACACCAGCGGGTTGACGTTTTTGTTCTCCGGCAACGATCTCATGAAGGCTATTGATTCTGCTCTATTTATTATAAATCACCGGCATTTTTCCTTTCCAATCTTCCCATAGATCTTTCTCAACAATTAATCTTGCCATGAAATTTCCAACGTTTATTCGACTGGTTTTGCCTGGATTAAAAAGAGGACTTCTTGTGGGCGAACCATATAATTCGTATTCGGTTACTTTTGAGTCGTTGATCAACGAATCCGGTCGAACAGCTACCCATTCAATATTTTCATGATTCTGACCAATGTTTAACCGTAGATAGTCGGCCGCATGTTCATTGTCTAATTGAGGTGGAATTAGTCGTCGAATCAAACCCATGGCAAGTTTTTCTCCGAATGAGTAAGTTTCGTTTAAATCTTTGTTTCTGTTGCCTGTTGTATTCATCAAAACAAATTTGAAATGATGGCCGGAAGAATTTTTTTCGATGGCACGACAGATTAATTCAACGGTATCGGCAACCAACTTTCGGGGCTTCCCGAAGATTCCCGATAAGCTTAAATGATGCCCAAGGCAGGAAGCAACAGATTGACAACCGTTCAGATGGTTCGCCATTTCGGTTATGTCAATTTCTGAAACATTGGCCCTTATGATAGCGATCTGTTTGCTGCGTTCCCACGTGTCGGGAATTTTGGCAAGCGGCCGGACGATGATCTTAACGTGTTGTCCCATCAAAATCAATTGATTGACCAATTCCTTTCCTGTGGCACCACTTGCGCCAATGACTAAAGTTGTCAAATTAGTTGTTTCCAATGTTCATGCTTTTTAGTGTTAGTTTGTTACGAACTACCTGCTCCATAGTTGCACCAAAGCTTTGCGAATTTGCCAGATTGGATTATTGAGCCGTTGACCACCGGATTTCATATCGGTTGGAAAGCGTGAGGAAAATGGTATATCCTGACGATGTTTTATTGCTTGCTCCCATGATGTGTGAGATTGAGATACTAATCACTCAGCTTTTATGGATTGCAAGTTGATGGTTAATACGGATGGATTGCAAATTCCATCCAGCCTGCGCCCACTTTGGCATGTCCCGATGAATAGCAGCCGGGTATGGGAATTCAACCTCAATCAGAATACAAACAATTCCAAT
>TARA_R110002050_G_scaffold182816_4_pt1 | contig 10339 bp, 8 predicted proteins | sample TARA_R110002050 | Tara Oceans TARA_R110002050 (sample SAMEA4396988) | marine metagenome | biome: Polar Biome; feature: [DCM] deep chlorophyll maximum layer (ENVO:01000326); material: water (ENVO:00002006), including particulate matter (ENVO:01000060) such as... | depth 25 m
CTCGTTTAGGCACAAGAGCTGAAAGCTTCTTTTTACGCGGTGCGGCGGGTTGTGATCTTGTCGGCATGACGAATGTGCCCGAGGTGTTTTTAGCCCGTGAAGCGCAACTGTGTTACTGCACTATTGCGATTGCGACTGATTATGATTGTTGGTTGGATGATCCCGATCAGCATGTATCTGTTGAGCAAGTGATTGCTCGTTATGGCGCCAGTTTAGAGAAAGCAAAGACTGTCGTGAGTGCTTTCATTGACGATTATGCTGAGGACGGGGACTGCGCTTGTCGATGCAGTTTAGCGTCGGCGGTGTTAACGCCGAAAGAGGCGCTAAATAAAGAGCAGTCTGCTTTGCTTGAGCTCTTAAGTTCCTAGTTATGGAACCGTCACTATCGCTTTCTGTTGTTATTCCCATTGGGCCGGAAGAATCGGCTGTGCCTTCAGGATTGATCGATGACCTTCGGTCCATTCCCCCCTCCAGTGAAATTCTGTTTATTACCTGTAACCAGCGCTTTGGTGCGGAACAGAAACAGGCTGTGGTGACTGCGTTAAAGCCTTTGCAGGTCCGTTGGTTGGCATCAGGGCAAGGGCGCGCCGTACAGATGAATCATGGAGCTCAGGCTGCGGTTGGACAGTTTATTTGGTTTTTGCATGTGGATAGCCGTTTCTCTGCGGCGCTCGTTGAACAGCTCTTCACCCATCTATCTAACGAACCGGGCAAGCTACATTATTGTTTATTGCAGTTTTTAGCTGATGGTGCTCAGGGGATGGCGATCAATGGCTGGGGCGCTAATCTTCGTTCTAGGGTATTGGGGATTCCGTTTGGAGACCAAGGGTTTGCGGTTACTCGCGCTGTTTTTGATCAGGTAGGGGGTTACCCAGAAAACGTTGCTTACGGTGAAGACCATCTGTTTGTGTGGTATGCGCGACAGCAAGGTATAAAGTTAAAATGCTGTGATCAATACCTGCAAACCAGTGCGCGAAAATACAGAGATAAAGGGTGGTGGTATCTTACCTGCCGTTATCAATACTTATGGATAAGGCAGGCAATTCCTGAGTTACTTAAGCTGCTTAAAACGCGCTACTTGTCAGCGCGCTGCCAGCGATGAAATTTTTCTAACCACTGTAATACCTTCTCGGGTGAATGGGCCCGTTTCCACTCGCCAGCCACATATTTATTAGCCTCGCTGAGCGTTGGGTAAATATGGATAGTGCCGAGTACTTTATTAAGCCCTAGGCCGTTTTTCATGGCCGTTACAAATTCGGTTATTAGCTCACCTGAGTGAGGACCAACAATCGTCGCGCCTAATATTTTGTCCTTGCCGGGTACGGTTAGAATTTTAACCATGCCGTGGGCATCATTATCTGCAATCGCTCGATCGAGTTCGGCTAAATCAAAGCGGGTGACTTCATAGGCGATATTTTGTGCTTTCGCTTCCTGCTCATTTAAGCCAACCCGTGCGACCTCGGGGTCGGTAAACGTTGCTGCAGGAATAATGGAGTAATCGACCTTGAACTTTTTAAACCGCCCAAAGAGAGCATTAACGGCTGCGTACCACGCTTGATGTGCTGCCGCGTGGGTAAACTGGAAGGGGCCTGCCACATCGCCACATGCATAAATATTAGGGTAGCGCGTTTGTAAGTACTCATTTACATCGATGGTGCCGTTTTCTCTTATATCTACATTTATATTTTCTAGGCCGAAACCTTCAATGTTTGCCTGTCGTCCGATCGCCACAAGCAGTTGATCAAAAGCAATCTCTTCGACTTGTCCATTGTGTTCGCTGATGAGGATCTTCTCTCCATTGCGTTCAATAAACTCACGCATTTTTCTGTTATCTAAGATACGTACACCTTCGGCTTGAAACCGTTCAGTGACTAAGCTGGATACATCTTCATCTTCTCTCGACATGATACGATCATCGGGGAGTAAGATGCTGACCTCAGAACCGAAGCGAGCAAAGCACTGACTGAGTTCGCAGCCAATCGGACCGCCCCCAATCACTAATAATCGTTTAGGCAGCTCACGAATTTTCCAAAGATTGTCAGACGTTAGAGGGTTCATCGCTTCTATATTTTTAACGGCGGGCATACGAGGGCGTGCACCCGTTGCAATAACAATATTACGGGTCGTAATAATTTCACCATTAACGACCACTTCGTACGGATTTAAAATGGTGGCCGCACCTTGAATGCAATCAACACCGAGTCCGGTGTAACGCTCAATTGAATCGTGGGGTTCTACCGTTTTGATAACGTCTTGCACGCGATTCATCACATCAGCAAAGTTGAAGCTGACTTCGCTCTTTTCTATACCGTATTCCTTGCAGCGTTTATTATCTGATACAAACCGCGCTGAACGAATGAGTGCTTTTGACGGTACACAACCCGTATTCAAACAGTCGCCTCCCATCAGGTTTTTCTCGACTAAGCTGACTTTTGCTTTTACCGCCGCTGCAATATACGACGTTACTAAGCCTGCTGAACCCGCGCCAATGACAACAATATTAGTGTCGAATTTAGCGGGCTTTTTGATGCCCGCGTAGACTTTTCTGCTTTGTAATAGCTCGATTATTTTCTTTGCAGTCAGAGGGAAAACGCCAAGAAGGGTGAAGGACGCCAGCATGCTAGGCGATAAGACACCGGATAGACTTTCGAGCTGACCTAGCTGAGTGCCGGCATTCACAAAGACAATAGTTCCCGCCAACATACCTAATTGGCTCACCCAATAAAATGTCCAGGTCTTGATCGGGGTTACACCCATCGCTAAGTTGATGACAAAAAATGGAAAGATGGGCACTAGACGCAGGGTAAATAGATAAAATGCCCCCTCTTTTTCGATGCCTTTGTTAATGGCCGATAGTTGACTAGAAAAGCGGCTTTGGATGCTGTCGCGTAAGATTAAACGGGAGAATAGAAAGGCCAGTGTTGCGCCAATTGAGCTGGCAAAGGAGACCAGGAGCAGTCCTGTTGTGAGGCCAAATAAAGCACCTGCCGCCAGTGTCATTATCGCAGCACCAGGAAGAGATAGGCCTGTAACGAGTATATAAAGCCCGAAGAAGATGGCCGCCGTTACTAGAGGGCTTTCCGTATATTGCTGATCAAATTTGGCTTGATTGGCTTTGAGAAAATCTAGATTTAGATAGTGGCCTAAGTCAAAAAAGAAAAAGGCAGCAACCGCTAACGCAATCGTTAATATAAGAGGCAGTTTTTTCATCAATCGTATTCTCAAAGAAAGTTATTGATCAATTAGTCACTTATATTGGGCGGTAAGTTCAATAATTAGACTAAATTTAACGTCATTTTTGGGCTTTCTCTGACATGAGTGCGAGCTTGGCATATTTGTAATAGGTCGCTTCCGCATTAGAGATCGCCAGCATTACCCCCTGTTTTCCATCAAGAAAGCCTCGACGAAGGAGGTAGGTTCGTATAAACGCCCAGAAGGATTTGTAAAGCGCGGTGCCCAGTCCGCACCGCTTGCCTCGCGCATAGAGTTGTTCTGCCCCTAAGGTAGAGTATTGGTCCACTTTACGTAAAACCTGCTCTAAATTTTCGTATGAATAGTGGAGCATAGGGTTTAATAGTCGACCCGTTTTTCCATTTAAGATGATGCGCTCATGAACTTTATCATTGGAGAAAATGGCTTTGTCGCGTTTGAATAAGCGCAGGACATAATCGGGTGTCCAGCCGGAATGATCAATAAAGCGTCCGCAGTATTGAGAGCGGCGAGGGATTTCAAAGCCGTCATAATGGGATTGCTCCATCGCCGAGAAAATCTCTGCTTTTAATGAGTCTCCAATTCGTTCATCGGCATCTATAGATAAGACCCACTCATGGGTGGCGAGTGCTAAGGCTCTGTTTTTCTGCTCACCAAAACCTGGCCAGTCTGTCTCGATTAACCGGCAATTGTTTGTTGTGCGGCAGATATCTTGAGTGCCATCCTCACTACCTGAATCCACCACAATGATCTCATCTGCCCAAGCAACGGAGTCGAGGCAGCTTTGGATATTATGGGCTTCGTTTTTTGTGATAATGATTATCGAGATCATTGCGGCTATCTGCCCTGTGTAGTGCAAAGAGAAAGGTCGCTTGTTTAGAGCGACCTGTCGTTTAAGTGTTAGTTTCTAGCGTAGACGTTTCACCCTTTACTTGCCAAGGCGTGCCGATAACGAGAGCGGTTAGAATCATAAACAGGGTTCCATCGCCATGGTCCATAAATGATGAATTAAACATACACGAAATTACAAAGGTGACAAACAATGCAGTTTGGCATTGGCGCTGTAATGGTGCTAAATGCTTACGGTTTAAAAGAAGGGTTGAGAGGAAAGATATAAACAATATGAGCCCGATAATCCCTGTTTGGACTGAAATCTGTAAAAACTCATTATGTGAGTTGACGGTTTTATGCCAGAACGTCTCAATAGCGCTATGTTGAACTGCATATGCTTCAGGGAAGCTGCCTAGCCCGTGCCCTAGTAGCCAGCTATCCAAGAACGCATGTAGCGATACAATATAAAACTCGAGGCGGATATCGAGTTGTTGTAACACGGTCAGGTTCAATTCTCGCGCCCTATTTATCACGTCTAGATGATCAATGATTCTTACATGTGATAAATCTACAAAAAATATAAGCACAGTTGCGCCAATGCTGCTGACAATAAGCATTGTACCTAAACCTTTTAAGCGCCATTGTTGCCAGCAAAACAGAGCGGTGAGAGTGCTGATTAATAGGTAGCCGATACGGCCATTCTCAATAAAAAATAGATTGTGAAAGGTAATAAGGAATAAGGCGATAAACATCGCTCGGTATTTTCTGGAGATCACAGCTGCTTGTAAATTTATATAAGCAAAAATAGACATGGAAATTCCATGGAATATTCGATTTTTAATGCTATTTGGGTTATCCCAAAAGTGTATTACGTCATAATGCATAAGGTATGAAAAGAATAAAGAGAAAAGTAGTGCTGCATACAGCGCAATAAAAGCATGTTTCCTGTACTTGTCACTTGTGAAATAGATCATAAATAGAGGAATTAGAAGGAATTCGCGGTATTTTGAAAGTATTTTTATACTATAGTTGGTGTCAGCGCTAGACCATAAAATACTGATGGCGAGCCAAGCATATAGCACGGTAGAAAGCAGAGCGGTTCGGTTTTCTTTTAATAAAGAGGGGTACTGTTTAATATTTCGTGTACAGCATAAGATGATAATTGGAAGGCCTAGCAAGATGTTATGTGCTGCATTGCCCAGTAAAGGAATGCTGAATACACCCGCGATTAAAATCCATGCGCCTACATTGAAGAGGAAAGGCTGAGGTAGGTTCTTCGAATGATCTGAATGAGAGAGTGACATGGGGTGCTATTTATCCTGTTCTATTTGTAGATATAGTTGCTGATGTTTTTCGCCTAAATGGGACCAGGTTAATCCCAATGGCTCTGCTGTAGGGGTGGCCATAAGCGTTGTTATCGTTTTGCCCCACCGTTCTTGTTGCTTGAGCGGCAGTACAGCCCCTTGTTGTTGATGAATTAATTCTGCGATACCACAGTGGTCTGATATGACAACGGGAAGTCCCGCTGCGTTAGCTTCAGCGACGACCATACCAAACGGCTCAACCCGAGCAGGGTGAATCAGTAGGTCGATTGTAGGGAAAAGATCTTCAGAGCGTTGCCAACCCATTAGTTGATAGTTTTGACTGTGCCAGTCAGTAAATAAGTGTTCTATCTCTTTTGGCTCAGGTCCCGCTACGATAAAGACAATACTAGGGTCTTTGTCGACCAGTTTCTTGACGACGGATACCGCAAAGTCTAACCCTTTACGCTGCCACTCTTTACCGATAAAGCCGATTGAGTTGCCCTGCGAACGGCGGGTTATAGTGGAAAACTGTTCAGATACCCCAGGGTACGCGGGGAAGCCAAGCTTATGTGCCGCTGTAGGGTATAGTTTTGCCAGTTGATCTGAAACGAGCAACGAGTTGGGTAGGATGGTCCGTACATTGTTGCCGAACAGTTCACGCTTTTCTAAATATTCCCACGTGGCAATGCGGGGCGAGAAAAAATCGAGCGCTCTCTTTTTGCGTGTCAGAATCGAGGGGCCATGGAAGGTAGTGACGTGATGTTCGGCGCAACGTTCGTGGCTGTGTATAACCCATCCATCGGTATCGGTAGCTTTAAGGTGCTTAGATACGCGCTTAGAAAATTTGATCATGGCAAGCCAACGCGGTTTTGGGTTGACCTCCCCTAGTTCGATAACGTCGATCTTGTCATCGCACGTGTCATAAGCACGTTCGCATATGATTTTGACCTTTTGCCCTTGCTTGGCGAGCGCATGGGTCAGCTCCCAAACATAGCGTTCCATACCGCCGACAGGCCCATAGCGGCGCACAATGTGAATTGAAGATGTTTGCATATTCAAGGTCTATTTATCCAAATCGGTATAGTGTTTTTTACTGATTTCAAGACCGAACATCTCTTCAATTTTTAGTTTAAGACGGACTTTTTTATCGCGTTTAGTTAAGCGGTAGTTTGGGTTGGGGGTAAACTCCCATTCCGCATCTGTTTTTAACCAGTCGCTGACAATCGCGGGGTGTGTCCCTTTAAAGGGACGAATGACGGCAGGATCTATATCACCATACCCTGGAAACGGAGTCGGTTTTTCATTCCAGTATTGCGAAACTTGGTTGATCTTTTCTTGCATTTTAGCCACGTTGCGCACGTGACCATAATGATAAATGTTACCGCCCGCATGGCGCGCTTTTGGGTAGCGGCCCCGTTTGTTTTTATCTAAAACAACAAAAAACAGTCCATCTGGCGCGTAACTGCGTATTGAGTTTCTAATAATGCGAGGGGCGCGACGGTAGCCAGATATACCGACTTGATCGGGACGTCCATAAAAATGATAGAAATCGAAGTAGAACGCTTCGGTGTCTGGATCGTCTAGGTATTTTTCCATATTGTTGCGAATCGATTCGATCTCGTTTTCGTGTAAGACTTCATCACCTTCAATATATAGAGCCCAGTCCCCCGTGCAGTTGAAATGCGCAATCATCTTCTGCTGGCCGTAAACATAACCCCGGTCCTGCATCTTATCATTCCATGTGGTATGGATAATGCGAATTTTGGGGTCGTCAATCTGGTTGAGGAGCGCTGCTGTATCATCATCGCAGCGGCCTAATGCGATAATAAACTCATCACATAATGGCAGGGCTGAGCGGATACTCTCCACAAAAGGGTAGCCCAGCGTCGAGCCGTTTTTTAGAAAAGTAAAACCACTGACTTTCACACGCGTCTCCTGAAATTAACGTTCTTTCGTGTTGTATAGTTTTTGATCGCCGTCGGGCTGGGTTTTAAAACGTTTGTGAACCCACATATATTGAGTGGGTGCTTTTCTTACACCGGCTTCTACCGCTAAGTTCATTAAGCGCGCATCTTCAATTTCATCACCGCTTGGAAAGCCGGGTACAGATACAATCTCGAGAATATAACCGGAGTCATCGTCCTTTCTTCTTAGGTGTAACGAAAGGATGGGTGAGTTGTTAAACCTAACCATGTTGGTGGTTGCGGTGATGGTTGCGGCGGTTTGACCGAAAAATGGTACAAAGACCGAGTTTTTACGTCCCAGATCTTGATCAGGCGCGTACCAGACAATTAAATTTTGCTTTAATTTCCGGATGATCTCTCGTATCTTTTTTCGCTCTACAGGGATGCTAAAAGTGGAGCGTCCCTTGGTAATAATAGCGTCCATTACTGGGTTGTTGTGTTCGCGATATGTAGTCGCTACCGGTGTTTTATAAGCTGAGAATAGCAAGCCCCCTAGGTCAATCTGAGAATAGTGGGCGCCTAAGAGGATTACGCCGCGGCCAAGGGCTAAGGCCTCATCAAGCAATTCAAATCCCCTGTATTCGGTACGTGCTTGTAATCGTTTCTTATTTCCCCAATAAGCCCACGCGGTTTCAATGATGCCTATGCCATTGTTTTTAAATACATCTTTAACAAACTGCTCGCGTTCCTGCGGAGTGAGTTCTGGGAAGCATAGTCTGCAATTCACATCAGTCACATGGCGACGCTTAGGTAGCAGCCGGTAAAGGGTCATCCCAATAAGCCGCCCAACATGCAAACCTAAGGTAAACGGCAATAAAGCGAGCAGGCGTAATAGCAAAATGCCTAGCCATGTCAGCCAGTATTTAGGTGCATAAAATGAGGTGTGTGTCTTCACGATGTCATTATATCTCTAGAATCAGGTGGGGATTATACCTCTGTCCGCTATGCGCAGCTAGATGGAAGGTTGGGCAACTGTCACTAGCAAGGTACAATAGCGACTAATTATTTGTAATTAAGATAGATAAACATGACAGATCAGGTCCCAGTTAAGGGGGCGGGGATGAAGATATACCTTCGTCTTCTTACCTATGTACGTCCATATTGGCTGCCTTTTTCATTAGGTATTATTGGTTTTATTATTTATGCCGCCACCCAGACCGGGTTTGCTGCCTTAATGGAGTATCTGGTTGATGCGATAGGGGAGCAGAAAGAGGATGCGTATATCTATGGCCCCCTTGCGTTAATTGGTATCGCCTTTGCGCGTGGCTTAGGCACTTTTATGGGGAATTATTTCACCGCCTATGTGGCGCGTAATATTGTTCATCAATTACGGGTGGTGATGTTTGATAAGTTGTTAGTGATTCCTTTGGATTATTATCACAATAACGCCTCAGGCCATATTCTTTCTAAAATCTCCTATAACGTTGAACAGGTCACTAATGCTGCGACTGAATCGTTGAAGATTAGTGTCAGGGAAGGGATGACCGTTATCGGCTTGCTGGGCTATCTGTTATATATTAATTGGCAGTTGACCTTAGTGTTTGCCGCCGTCTCCCCATTTATTGCTTTAGTGGTTGCTGTTGCCTCTAAACGTTTTCGCCGTCTGGGTCACCGTATTCAAGACTCTATGGGGGAAGTGACCCACGTTGCATCGGAGAATGTACAAGGTGTACAAGTGGTACGCGTGTTTGGTGGGGGAGACAAAGAGCGCCACCGCTTTCAAGAGGCGAGTGGCCAGAATTTACGCCAGAGTTTGAAAATGGCCACAACCGAAGCGCTGAGCACACCGATTGTGCAGCTCATTGTGTCGAGCGCGTTGGCGTTATTGATCTTTCTCGCATTGCATCCTCTGATGAGCACCGGCATGAGTGCCGGGCAGTTCATTGCTTTTATCACCGCTGCGGGCTTAATTGCTAAGCCTCTTCGGTCACTGACTGAAGTAAATGGTGCGATTCAGCGGGGCATTGCGGCGGCGCAGAGTATTTTTGAGCTTATTGATGAAGAGACAGAGAAAAACAGCGGCTCGCTAATCAGTGATAGAGGGGAAGGTCGGTTACAACTTAAAGATCTATGCTTCTCTTATCTGCCAAATAAGCCTGTGCTAACGCACCTGAATCTTGCCATCGAACCGGGGCAAACCGTTGCGTTTGTGGGTAAGTCTGGCAGTGGTAAATCGACGTTAGCAAATCTACTCCCTCGATTTTATGAGCCTACCTCAGGTACGATCTTACTTGATGGTCACCCCTTAGCGGATTACGATTTAGGCTCGCTTCGCGATCAGATTGCCTTAGTCACACAAAACGTTGTGTTATTTGATGGCACCATTAAAGAGAATATTGCCTACGGGGCGATGCAGGATGTGACTGAGGCTGAGATCATCGCGGCCGCTGAGGCGGCGCATGTGATGGAGTTTGTCTCGCGGATGAGCGATGGTTTAGACACTGAGGTGGGCGAGAAGGGAACGAAGCTGTCAGGCGGGCAGCGTCAACGTATAGCGATTGCGCGTGCCATTCTTAAAAATGCGCCAGTGTTAATTTTAGATGAAGCGACCTCAGCGCTAGATACTGAATCGGAAAGGCATATTCAGGCCGCGTTAGAAAATGTCATGCAGGGTAGAACAACGCTGGTGATTGCCCACCGTCTATCAACGATCGAATCTGCAGATCAAATTGTTGTCATGGAGCAAGGTGAGATTGTTGAACAGGGCACCCATGATGAGTTACTGGCTATGAACCACACGTATGCGGGGCTGTATAAAAAGCAGTTTAGTGAAACATCTACCCCTAAACGGGTGAACCGCGAAAACACTGGAGACATTGAATGAAAATCCATATGCCTCGTTTTGATAAGGCTCAGGTGCTTGTTGTTGGTGACCTGATGCTGGATCGTTATTGGCAGGGGCCCACTTCACGCATCTCTCCTGAAGCACCGGTACCTATTGTAAAAGTTGAGCAGCATGAAGACCGACCCGGAGGGGCTGCGAACGTCGCTCTCAATGTAACCGCGCTGGGTGCGGGTGTTTCATTGGTT
>TARA_R110002050_G_scaffold80055_18_pt1 | contig 10335 bp, 12 predicted proteins | sample TARA_R110002050 | Tara Oceans TARA_R110002050 (sample SAMEA4396988) | marine metagenome | biome: Polar Biome; feature: [DCM] deep chlorophyll maximum layer (ENVO:01000326); material: water (ENVO:00002006), including particulate matter (ENVO:01000060) such as... | depth 25 m
TCAAGTGGTGATTATACTCGCAATCATCCTCGGCTTAGGTTCCATCATATATGTACCCAAGTTACTGCAAAATACACCCCCACAAACGCGTATTTTACAGTCAACACCCGAATGCGAACTAACCCAATCATTCTGTGAAGCCCGTGATAACCTGAGCGCAATTAGTCTTAAAATTAACAATCAGGCGATTAGCGCAGCCACCCCTTTAACCTTTGAGGTGAAGCTTGAAAATATTGCGGCGGATCAAGTGATGTTAGATTTAAAAGGGCGAGACATGTTCATGGGGCTCAATCAAGTTATGCTGAGTAAAGTCGCGGGACAGGATGACCTATGGCAAGGTGAAGTGGTCCTAGGCGTGTGTACTACCGGTAAAATGACGTGGGTAACATCGGTTATTACCGAGCATCAAGGTAGATTAACCCAAGCCGATTTTTTCTTCGACGCCCAATAAAATACGCGTTTAAATGATGTTAAGTATAGGTAACCCATAGTGAAAACCCTCCGTAACCTTCTTTTACTCACCGCCGTTATGCTAGCGGGTGTTGTAATAGCGTTTTATTTCCGTCCTCAACCCATTGAAGATAGAGTCGCCCTAGGCGAGCAGCTTGGTGGTAACTTCACACTGCAATCGGCTAAAGGCGAAATAAAACTTGAAGACTTCAAAGGCAAAGTGGTTCTGTTTTTTATCGGTTACGCCTCCTGCCCCGATATATGCCCTACCGCTCTGTCCGTCGCTGCCCAAGGTTTAAATAACCTGTCTGAAGATGAACAAAAACAGGTGGTGGGTATTTTTATGAGCGTTGATCCCGACCGGGATTCAACGGAAAAACTTGCCAAATATACCCATTATTTCCATGATAATTTCTACGGCGCGACGGCAGATAGAGCCACAATAGACCACGTGGTAAAACAGTATGGTGCCTTTTACCGCATGGTTGATTTAGAAAACTCAGTCATGGGTTATGCTGTAGATCATTCATCAAAACTGTATCTCATTGGCCCTGATGGCAAGCTTGCAAAAGTCCTCGCCCATGCAACCAATCCTAATAAGCTCACGTCCGAAATTCGTAATTTACTGTAAAGGAACCCATTCATAATGAATACGCGAATTAAACAACTAGGCTTAACCGCCCTATTAGGCCTAACGGCAATGAGTGCCGCTGCAGAGGTGACGGTTGAAAATGCTTATGTCCGTGCTATCCCGCCCGGCCAGATGATGAGCGCTTCATTTATGATCCTTAAAAACGATGCACCAGAATCGGTTTCGCTTATTGCGGGTCGTTCATCGATAGCAAAAAGCGTGGAGCTGCACACCCATACAAATAATGACGGTGTGATGCAGATGCGCCAAGTGGATAAAGTGGATATCCCCGCTAACGGCACCGCAACGCTTCAGCCCGGTGGTTTTCATATAATGCTGATTGGTTTAAATAAAGACCTAATCGAAGGGCAAGAGGTTGACCTAACCTTGGACTTTTCCGATGGCAGCTCACACGTGTTGACACTCCCCGTGAAAAAAGTCATGAGCGGTATGATGCACCACGCGTCTGAAAACATGCCTAAAAACGAACATGAGCATATGCACCACAATTAATCAGCTATCCAATACTGACATGTAAAAAAGCCCTGAAAATACAGGGCTTTTTTTGTGCACAGGGCTTAAAGGTTGCCGCTCAACTTACATGTTGAGTGAGCACCTGCTCTATCGCTTGGACCAGTACATTATTTTTAGCCTCATCGAGCCCATCAGGGTGTGGCGACGAGAATTGACCTATATCGTTATCATAATAATCACCGGAATGCGCTTCAAACCCTGCATTCAAGGCTAAATCGGTAAGAATTTTAGCGCCTATTCCAATATCATGGCCTGGCACACCAAAATTATCTTTAACCATTTTACTGCCCAACATTGACCCCGGATTAACGGCGATAATAACGGGCATTCCTAGATCTTTAGCCAACGCACGCGACCACATGGTAATACCTAGTTTGCTTTGTGCGTAGGCAGCAAAGTCTTCTGCTAGCTTGGTGTTACCGGCCAATGCATCTAAGTCTACCGGCGATTGAGCGGCCGATGAGAGGTTAATAACCCTGCTATTAGGCCCCAGTAAAGGTAGCAAGCGTTGGGTCAGTCGATAGGGTGCTATAGTATTCACCGCAAAGCGTATATCTAGCCCATCATCGGTCATGGCGTTCGGCGCCCGAAAGACACCTGCATTATTGATCAATACATCCAAGGCTTGATGGTCCGCTTGTACGGCATCAGCCAAAGCATCAACACACTCAATACTCGACAGGTCGGCAACATAACTACCGAGATGACAGTCAGGTCCGACCTCTGCTAAAAGGCTCTGTTTTGTCGCATCTAATTTCGCCGAATTACGGCCATGCAGTAAGACATGGTGCCCTTGAGCCAACAACATCCGCGCCGTTTCAAGGCCAATCCCGTCAGTAGAACCCGTGATAAGAATCGTTTTTTGCATAATAAGAGCCTTCCAGTAAAGAAGCGAGTACTAGGGATGAGCTTGACTCGCAGTAGCCACCCCACAGTCGTTGTTGTTTAAAAGCCTTCTAATACAATCTTGCCGATTGAGCGGCCCGACTCTAAGGTTTCATGTGCAAGCTTTAAGTTAGTCGCATTAATCTTACCTAAGTGCTTACCTATGGTCGTTTTAATGTTTCCTTGATCAACCAGATTGGCAACCGCCGTCAATAAACGGCCCTGCTCAAACATATCATCTGCTTGGAACATCGAGCGAGCGTACATAAACTCAATGTGCAAAGATAAGCTTTTAGGTTTCATTTTCATCACATCAAGCGGTGTGGCTGGATCATCTATCATCGCTATTTTACCAAACGGTTTAAGTAGCTCGATATAAGTCTCAAAATAAGATCCCGTGCTATTCAAGCTCGCCACATGGGACACCTGACCCACGCCCAGCGCTTCAATCTGCGGGCCTAACGGCTGCGTATGATCAATAACATAATCCGCACCTAAGGTTTTAACCCATGCTTGAGAGCTTTCACGGGATGCTGTACCTATTACTGTCGCACCCGTTAATGTTTTTGCTAACTGAATGAGGATAGAGCCAACACCACCCGCTGCACCAATCACCAGAATCACATCGTTAGACGTATCTGTAGAGCCCACAGGTAGTTGAACGATATTAAGGTGCTCAAATAACAATTCCCATGCGGTAATGGTGGTAAGAGGTAATGCGGCTGCTTCAGCATCGGATAAGCTTTTAGGCTTATGACCCACTAAACGCTCATCCACTAATTGATATTCAGCATTACTGCCTTGGCGGTTTAAATCACCAGCATAATATACAACGTCACCCGCTTTAAACTCAGTTACTAACTCACCTGTGGCAACAACTTCACCGACCGCATCCCAGCCAATCACTTTGTAGTTATCATCCGCGGAAGGGACATTAGCACGAATTTTACAATCAACAGGATTGACCGCGATCGCTTTGATTTTAACAAGAAGATCTTTACCCGTTGCAATCGGTTGCGCCAACTCAATATCGGTTAAGGATGCCGCATCAGTAATCGGTAAGTTTTTAATATAGCCAATAGCTTTCATCTGTTGTTTCTCCACGTCACCCCTTAGGGGATATCATTCGGTTAAATCTACCGGCACATCAAAAGACGCCGTTAGATTGAAATCACTGGAAACAAGTGTAGGCCTTGATTAATCACCATTAAACAGCATAATAATTTAATCATTATCAAATAGTATTTGAGAATATGCTTTTACAAGATCTGAATGTTGTCCTTAAAGTCGCTGAGTTTGGCAGTATTACTGCCGCTGCCACACACCTCGATATGCGCATAGCAACAGCCAGCGCAGCGTTAAAGCGGGTAGAAGCATCACTGGGCGTAGAGCTTTTTGTACGCACCACCCGCAGTTTGCGTCTATCCAACGCGGGGGAGAAATATCTACCTCAGTGCGAACAGGCGATGGGACTACTTGAACTCGCACGACAAAATGTAAAAGGTGATCTTGATATTATTGATGGGGAGCTACGCATCGCGATTCCATCAGATCTAGGCCGCAACCTCATAACCCCATGGCTGGATGAGTTTATGGATACTTATCCCGACCTAAGCATCCGTACCAATATCAGTGACAGTAATGTTGATTTTTACCGCGACTCGGTTGATATGGCGCTGCGCTACGGATCACCGGAAGATAGTAACCTCTATGGGTTCAAAATTTGTAATGTACCCGGATTATTATGTGCCACTACAGCTTATTTAAAGGAGTATGGCGAGCCTACCCATCCCCATGACTTAGTGTCTCATAATGGACTTTTTTACCAATTAAACGATGTCATTCATAACGTTTGGACATTCCATGACCACAAAAATAATTACAAAATTAAGATGAGTGGAAACCGAGCGTCCAATGATGGTGAACTTGTCCGCCGCTGGTGTTTAGCTGGGAAAGGGATCGCCGTTAAATCGTGCCTAGATATATCAGATGATTTACTCAATGACCGTGTTGTTAATGTCATGCCTAGCTTTAAACCTAGAGAGACTGAGTTATGGTTAGTGTGTCCAACCCGCCAGTCAATAACCCCTGCAGTACGTCTACTACGGGATAAGATGAGAGAGAAGTGTGCTGCGTTATTAAAGCAATTAATAGAGAAAGGTGTGCTTGATAAACGGGTATTACAAAAAAATAATGGTAGAGAAAACGGCACGTCCAATAGCTGCCATATCTCTTCATCTAACCATTAACACGGCTAAGGCGTAAGCTTAAACTCTGCTTTAGATAAGGCCCCTCGCCCCGTCTGCTTGAGCAGCGCATCTACTAACATAGCCATACGCTCAGGCAACCCCTGATCCAGCAGTTCATGCACGGTCATCAATACATTGTTTTGAAAAAGATCACTGGCGCTCATATTAGAGGCGATATTATCTGCACTAAAATGAAAGCGGTGCCCCGCAGCAACAGAAAGAATCCATTCAAACGCCTGGGGACGTACTTCAACCTTTTCAAACTCGGCCTGCTCTTCTGCACTACGCCCATCAGGTTTATACCAGTAACCAAAATCCACCAACTGTCGACGCTTTTCACCTGCCACACACCAGTGTGAAATTTCATGCAGCGCACTGGCATAAAAACCATGGGCAAAAATAACACGGTGATGGGGATGTTCTTGATCTGCAGGGAGATAGATAGGTTCATCGTCCCCTTTAATTAAAACCGTATTGAAGGGCCCTTGAAACAATTGATTAAATAGGCCAATTAACGCGTCTATACTCGGTTCTTGTTCGCAATATGCTTGCACTAACACTTTACCTTAATACTCAACCACATAGGGCTGCCACATATTCTCTTTTAACCACCATGCCTCACCGGTAATACGGTTAATTCGAGCAGCAACATAGCCCTTAGCATCACCATCGGCCCGCAGTAAAACAACCTCGTACTCAGCGGTTCCCGTGGCACTACTCTCTTCTAATAAATTCCATTTACCTTGATCTGCCAACCACGCTTCGCCTGTATAGCGATGGTAACGAATGAGAATCCACTCTTCCTTACCCGTATAGGCTGAGGTAATCCGAAATGAACCGTCTTGTACCTGACTACTCAGCTCATTGGCCATCATCGTAATCTGATCTAACACCCCATTAAATGAATCGGGGGTCGCTTGTTGTACCGCCGCCTGTTCAGGCTGCGCAGTAAAAGCGCCTTGAAGGTCGGTTTTCAAGCTTTGTAATTGCAACGACAACGCTTGGTTCTGCTGTTGTAGCTGAGCCGCTTGAGACTTAATTTGCAGTAAATGATCTTGCACTGCAGTTAAACGATTACCGACAACATCAATCTTCTCGCTCGCATTAGCACCTAACACGGACGACTCGGCTGGTTTTTTACTATTGGGCTTGGCCGTATCGGAAGACTGTGTACTATCCACGGCTGTCTCATTAGCGGGATCCGTTTTTACGCCCGCGGCATTACACGCGGTAAGCCCCATGACAACTAGAGATAATACAGATGTTCTAAGCATGCTCTTAAATGGTTTCACGGACTATCCCCTGAAGCAGATCTGAATTATTTCACTTGGCGGCTATTTAAACAAAAATGGAGAGATTCTGCTATTTTTCAATGACAACGCCCAACATAAAAAAGCCCCTTTTTAACATTTAAAAAGGGGCTTCATCTTACCTTACCGGTCAGAGCTTAAGATTCTATTTTAGCGTAATCCGCAATGCCCGGGTTACCACCAACATTTTTCAAGATAGGCGTGTTTAATTTATCAATCCGTGCAACTTGCTTATCACGTAAATGATCAGCCACCACATCCCAAATTATCGGGCCTTCAGATTGGGCCCCTACGGTTGCCCAGCCAGACACCGTGTAGGTTTTATTGGCATCAATCCGCTCACCATTATCCAACGTCATTTCACTAATACGTTTACCTATAGGCTGCATAGGATCACAGATATAGTCAAATCCACCAACACGTACCATATCACCACCTGACTGTAGGTATGGCTCGGGGTTAAAGATATTATCTGCAACATCTTCCAGAATTAACTTAAGTTCAGACCCTTTCATCGGCCTTACATAGGTCTCTGGGTAGGTCAGACAGGTCTGGTCCAATACATGCTCCATAGTAATCTTCTGCCCTTCGAGCACAGAGGTTCCCCATCGGAAGCCTGGAGATAATGAGATTTGTGCGTTATTCACATCCATTAAAGCATTACAGATCAATTGATCAAATGTCCCGTTAAAATTACCTCGACGGAACATCACTTCATCCGCTAAAGCTAATTCCTCAGTCAACCAGCCTAGGTGAGGCGCCCGAATATCCTCGATTAATTTAGCCATGCTCGGGTCTGCGGGTAAAACTTCAGAGAAGATCGGCATCAATCGGTAGTTATAGCTATGTACTTTGCCGTTGCGAAGATCGAGGTCCATAACGCCGAGGAACTTACCATTTGAGCCCACATTGCATACCAGCGTTTGTCCCGTAGCATTTTTTACGGTTGTCGGCTGCGGCATACCATCATGGGTATGCCCACCTAGAATGACATCGATACCCGACACCCGACTTGCCATCGCCACGTCCACATCCATACCGTTATGTGACAGCACAATAACCGCATCGACACGCTCTTCCGTCCGAATCTTATCTACGAGGGCCTGCATCTCGTTATCATAAATATCGAACGTCCAGTCAGGAATAAAACGTGCGGGGTTCGCAATCTTCGTTCTAGGGAAGGCCTGGCCGATAATAGCAACACGTGCGCCCCCCATCTCTTTTATTGAGTAAGGTTTAAATACATGCCCACTATCTTCATCAAAAATATACTCATCGGCGCCGTCAAACAGTGCATCTTCCGTCACAAACACATTGTTCGCTAGAAACTCACCGTTAAACGCTTTGATGTTATTCAGAATCTCCTCTTGGTGATAGGTAAATTCCCAATGACCGGTCATAAAATCAACACCCAGCTCATTAGTTGCGTTCACCATATCCATACCCCGCGTTTTAAAAGCGGTACCTGAGCCCTGCCAAGTATCTCCCCCATCTAACAGCAGTGTACTTTCTGAGCCGTAATCTTGGCGTAAGCGGTCAACTAAGGTTTTAAGGTGGGCAAAACCACCCACTTTACCGTAACGACTCGCCGCATCACCAAAATTTAAATAGGTGAACGCATGTGCTTCAAGGGAGTCTGATCGAATACCAAAATGACGTAGTAATTTATCACCAACAAGGTGCGGGGCTTGGCCATATGCTTTACCAATACCTAAATTAACATTCGGCTCACGAAAATAGACAGGCAGTAACTGGGCATGACAGTCAGTCATATGTAGAAGGCGAACATTGCCACTTTTAGGAATTTCATAAAGGTCAGAAGGCTGCTTTTGTGCGGCAAAGCCTGCGGCGGGTAGCACTCCTGCAGCCCCAGCCATACCTAACAAACGAGCAAATTCACGGCGTGTCATCGACATAGATAATCACCTCTTTTTGAGGAAAAAAAACCCGCTGCGTTAAACGTCAGCAGGTATTTTTAAAAGCACATTATGAAAGAGCATACAGGTTGTATGTACTCTCAAACCTAGTCCGGTTTTCCCCTATTGAGGAACGGCAAGGTACCAATTGGCCTGCGCATAATGATACTGTTGGATACCCATACGCGCGTGATATTTAGCTTGTGCCGCTAGATTAAGCGCTTTACGGTACTCACCCTTATCAATCGCAGTTTGAGCATTGGTTAAAATACCTCGGGTCAGCTTCCACTCGTAACCTAATTTAGCGACCTCAGCATTTTTGGCCTTAGCTTTCGCCAACAACGCCTCAGCATTAGCCTTAGTCGCTTTGACAGCCGCCTCGGCTTCCTCTTCGTGCATCGTTGTGTACTGCTTACCCTGCCATGTAAATGTATGATTTTTACCATACATCGCACGGTTCATCTCAAACGCATCCTTAAAGCTTTCAGCCGCCGCAAATGTTGGCGCAAGCGCCAGAACAGCAGCAATAATTAAACCTTTATTCATGTTGCCACCCTCCAATTACTTGCGTGCACCGGGACCATTGGCCACTAAGCCATTAGACATATAACTTTGGAAATACTCCAAGTTACGAAACTCTTCAGCTTGTGGTTTTAATGGATTAGAACGGGAGTCTTTATGACAACCACTGTAACGACGGTGCAAGGTTCCTAACTCACCCCACTTCGAGCGAAAAACAGGAAAATGCGTCACATGCCCTAACTGCGGGCTAGGCAAGTCAGCACGAATACGAATATTCGAGCCTTGAAGGTGACAGTTTGCACACGACAAATTCAACTGACCACGCTTAGAGTAGAAAAACTTTTTACCTTCTAAATAGGCCGCTTTTGCTCGCGGGTCATCCGCTGGAATTTGAATATCAAAAACCTTGTCACGCGAGGTCCATGCCATGTAAGCGGATACCTGAGCAATCGGTCCTTTACCCCATTTAAAAGCTTCTTCACCATTTTTTACTCGACACTCATTAATCTCTTGCTCAAGGGTTTTAACGGTCCCCTCTTCTTTGTTCCAGTACGGGTATTTATGGCGAATGCCTATGCCACCATTTTCAAAACAGTCCGCATAACCTTTGCCATTTGCAAAAGCTGTATTGAACAGTTCCTCTCCCTTTTCCACATCAAACTCATAGGGAGGAAACTCTTCTAGCTCGACCCATTGCTCTCGTGAATCCGCATCCACTGAATAGATACCATTAACATAATCTGCAAATTCCGTGTTAGGAAAGCGCGATTTGTAATAGTTTTGCAGTGCTATTCTGTCCGCCTCTGGATCGACAGTTTGCATATCAAATCCAGTATCTGCTGCGTAGGTTATGTGTGTTGCTGCCGCAACAGCAAAGCCCAACGCTAATTTTCTTATTATTTTCATTATTCACCCCAAAGCGCCACCCAGTAACGGGTAGTTGCTAATTATTTTACTTTGGCAGTTTCTGTAGCCGTCTCACCTGTGTTTTCAACCCATGTCATGGTTAACTCGTCACCTGACGCGCCACCCGCAAAGTTAAAAGCAAAATAAGGGTTTTTAGAGACCGCAGTGCCGAGGTTCGCGACAAACACCTCTTTACCTGCATGCATTATTTTAAGTTCTTGTAAAAACTTAGCTGGAATCAGTTCGCCTGTTTTTTTATCTTTACGCAGGCCACTTTCCATAATGTGTTTAGCCATCAACTTAACTTTGGTTTTTTCACCAGAAACTTTCGCTTTAACTTTTAAAATTCCCTTAGCCATGATCTATACCTCTGTATTCGCTTAACTGGATTAACCGCCACAACCACCGATGGTAACTTTCACTTCTTTTGAAGCGCTATAAAGTTTACCTTCAGCCTTAACTACTGCAGTTACCTTAGAGGTTTTACCCATACGTAAACGCGTAGATACATCAGCATCTGTTCCTGCAGGAATAATAAACTCAACAACCAGCGGGTTAGGGTTGTGTTCCACAAAAATACTGATGGATTCAACACCCGCTAAGCTTGAACGTACCGTGACCGGCACAACCGCACCGTTCTCTGCAATATCGGGCGCTTTTAACGTTACATCTGCACTTTCTTCTGCGGTACCACCGAGTAACTCTTGCATTGCAGTGGCTTGATCTTCCGCTTTAAAGGCACTTTTTGTCCATGCAGCCATAGCGATACGTGGCATTAGTACGCTAGCACCTACCAAAGCACCGCTTGCAGCAATCGCTTTTATTACTGAACGACGATTTATGCTCATTCTAAATTTCCTCTTTCTTTCACCCATTTAGGGAGATCAGAACTGGTAGATATACTCTACGACAGCATCAATTTCTTCTTCTGA
>TARA_R110002050_G_scaffold375_18_pt1 | contig 10329 bp, 9 predicted proteins | sample TARA_R110002050 | Tara Oceans TARA_R110002050 (sample SAMEA4396988) | marine metagenome | biome: Polar Biome; feature: [DCM] deep chlorophyll maximum layer (ENVO:01000326); material: water (ENVO:00002006), including particulate matter (ENVO:01000060) such as... | depth 25 m
CATAATGTTTAAATTTTGTTTATCAACATAAAATGGTTTGTTGTAGTCATAATGCCATATTCAGGTTAATATGTTCGTTTTCTTGCTCCACTTTTTCAATAGTAAGTTTTTGTTCCCCGACCGGAAATTCCCATTGAAAGGTATCACCTTCACTATATCCCATAACTGCTGCACCCATTGGTGTAAGAATTGAGATTTTATTGTTCTTAATATCGCTGTCCGTAGGCATTACCAGTTTAAACTTTTTGTGCCAACCGCTATCAGAAACTATGGTGACCAGGGTATTTAACCGTATTACATCTTCATGCATATCGTTAGCGTCTAAAATAATAGCAGTTTCTAGTTCTGATGCCAGCTTTTTAACAGATTTACGCAAGGTGTCATCTTTGTAATACCCAGATAGGTTCATTAATCTTTTAAGTACTACAAACTCTTTTTTTTCTATAACCAGATTTCCGTACTTCATATGCTGTGTTTTATGGTTGTACATTTAATTTTAATAGCTTGTCCATTGCCATTCTAAGCGCAGCCGAGAACATTGGCTAGCTTATTTCAAATAATTTCGACCACGCTCGTTGTGGCAGTATTACGTATTAAAATTTTTTATTGTTCGTTGATCAACTATGTATATCAAGGAAAAATACCTCGTTGTACATAAGCTTCTTCCAATCTTTCAATAGCAATGATGAATGCGGCGGTACGCATATCCACATTTCGCTTTTTAGAGGTCTCAACAACCGTGGTAAAAGAGGCTGACATTTTCTTTTCTAATTTCTCCATAACCTCATCTAACGACCATATTTCGCCATTACGGTTCTGTAGCCACTCAAAATAACTACCTATTACACCACCAGAGTTGCAAAGAATATCGGGTATAATTTCAATCCCTTTTTTAAGTAGTATGTTTTCGGCGTCTACATCGGTCGGTCCATTTGCACCTTCAGCAATTAAATACGCTTTAATCTTGTTGGCGTTCTTTGCCGTTATCTGGTTGCCCAATGCGGCAGGAATACATATATCACAATCTAACGAGAAAAAGTCTGCGCTATCAATGGTTCTTGCTTTAGAGAAACCTAAAATACTTCCCTTGTTACCTTGACTATAGGCCATCAATTGGTCCACGTTTATACCTTCTTCATTGGTAATACAGCCATATGCGTCTTGTACGGCAGTTAAGATAGCGCCTTCTTTTTCTAAGAAATAGGCAGCCCAGTACCCTACATTACCAAAACCTTGAACAATGAATTTTTTGTCCTTTAGGTCAATATTGTTATTTTTTGCCCAGAATTTTATAGTTAGAAAAACACCGTAGCCCGTAGCTCTATCCCTTCCTTTAGAACCGCCTGCACCAATTGGCTTACCAGTAACTACATGCATATTGGTGGAGCGTTCCGCCGGTGATTTGGTAGACATGTAGGTGTCAAGTATCCATGCCATGGTTTGCGAATTGGTATTCACGTCTGGAGCGGGAATATCTAACTCAGGTCCAATATTATCGCCCAAGGCATAGGTGAATCTTCTGGTAATACGTTCCAATTCGGAATCTGTATATTTCGTGGGGTCTAACTGTATTCCTCCTTTGGCTCCACCATAAGGCAAACCTGCTAAAGAAGTTTTCCAGGTCATCCACATTGCTAAAGCCTTGGCAGCATCTATATCTACTGTTGGGTGGTAACGTAGCCCACCTTTGTATGGGCCAAGAGAGTTGTTATGTTGCACTCGGTAACCGGTAAAGATTTCAACTTCACCATTGTCCATTCGTACAGGAAAATGAACAACAAATTCATTGTTGGTAACCTCAAGAATTTTTCTAATGTTCTTATTAAGGTCAATAATGTCTGCGGCATTATCAAACTGTCGCATTACATTTTCTAGCATACCTTGTTTAGGTGCTTTTTTTGGAGCTACTTTTGCTATCATTATATGTAGTTTAATACTAATTCATTATTTAATTCACTGCTAGACATTTCATTTGATATCACGGTAATGGGTTTGTTGGTGAAATCCATAAAATGAACATATTCACTGCACGAATGAATGTTATATTTATCTTTTGTGATCGAACAATAAGAATGGTGCGTACAAGTGGAGCATATGCTGCGCATATAATTTTTCATCGAGCTCATATTATGATGTATTAAAGTGTTCTTACTGTTGTTTGTTATTCTAAAACCGTCTGAGGTTTAAAAGGATAAAAAATTAACGCCAAAAGGGTAATGCCAATAAGTACTAATAGGGCAAATGCCAGTTTGGACATTAGAATATTGTTGTCTAAAGTTTTATTGGAAAGTTGAGTGAGTTGTTTGCTTTCTTCTAATTGAATTTTTGCTAGTATATTTAAATTATCATCTATTTCGGAAAGAGTTTTTAATGAGGTTGACCTTATGCTGCTTTGAATATCGTTATTGGATTGTAGCTCTTTATCTTCCAATATTCTTAGCTTTTTAAATTTGTCGGTCAGGGTATTTAAGGTATTATATTCGGTAGTGGTCAGTTCTGTAAGTGCCACTTCATTCAATAGATTTTCTACTTTTTTATTTTCTTCTTGGTTTAAAATAAAATCATGAGCTGTAAGTCTTAGTTCTTTTTCATGGAAAATGTTATTTAGCTGATAAATAAAATCTTGAACCTTAACCCTATCTTCATACACGGTATTTACCGTTGTTTGCAACGTAGTAAAATGTCTTTGGTACAATCTATTTGAACCCAAAACCAACAAAAAAGTGATGCCTAAAATAAAGATGGCATGCATTCTTTGTTGTGTTTTTAATTTTGAGAACATAAGTGTTATAGAGTTTATATTATGATTGTACATTTTGCGTTAATAGGAATCCACTTGGTGTTTTCTTAATAAATCAGCCAACCTATTTATAGAAGCCAAGTGGATTACATCAACCAACTAAAAAAAATTAAAGGACTTGTAATTCGCCTGAGTTGATAGCGTCTTTGTAGTCTGCAGTTACTACTGTATGACTACCAAAAAAGCGACCACCATCATTTCTCTTAATTTTAATTTGTGTAGTACCATCCTTTTTTTCCTTAACTGAGGTAACTACAACTTTCTCGCCATGGGCCTGCCTATAATTGGCAATACCACCACGTTTGATTATAAAATTTTCTCTTGGAAAATCTATGTGTTTATACTTGTGCGATTCGGGTTTTCCTATTTCAAAAACATCACCAACACGAACCTCTGGTTGTGTAGAAGTGTTGTCTTGAGCGGTTAACATACTTACTGAAAATAACAGGGCAATTGCATATTTTATCATAACTGAATAATTTTAGAATTAATTAATATTTGTTTTTAAATGGTTGAAACTTTAGGAGTGATTTTGTTGGCTTGGTTTGGTTGGATAACTTTTTCTATGACCAGGGACATCATTTCACCTGGTAGCCCAAATGAAATTCTATCACCGACGGCGCGACCTATTACCGATGCACCTAAACTGCTGATTACTGAAACTTTGTGCTGTTTAGCATTGCTTTGCTCAGGTGGTACTATGGTAAAAGTTTGATGTACGCCCGATGCTCCAGTAACTTTTATGGTTGAATTAATAGTTACTATGTCAAAAGGGATATCTGCAGTATTCAAAACCATGGCAATACCCATATTTTGAGCTAGAAGTTCTAACGCGTTTTTATGCGCATAATCTTCAATAGAAAGATTATTCTCTAGATGATTTTTAATAGCGATGAATTCGCTCTCTTCCAAAACTAGACTACCGTATTTCATCTACTGCATTTTTAATTGTACTACGTATTACCAAACAAGTGGTAGTAGCTTTATTGTTCGCAATAGAAAATGCAAAGGGTATGCCCTAAAAATGATTATTTGAAAATATGTAATATAAATTACTGATAATCAATAATTTATAATCTTAAAAATAATTTTTGATAAAACCTGAAGTGGGTAATATTTACCCGATTGGGTAGAATTTCCCCGATTTTATTGGCACCGCCAAAGGGTATAATACTCTGAGGCTTGTCTCGAATTTAAAAGTTTGTTTCCTTTTGAATGCCTCATGGGCATGCTCTGAGGTGTTTTATTTTAGTTTTTCGCGTAAAGTTTTACGATCGATCTGAAGAATTTGGGCGGCTTTGGTTTTGTTTCCTTTCGTATGAACCAATACACGTTGTATGTATTCTTTTTCCATTTCATAAAGTGGTCGTAACCCATTATCAGGAAAATCAATTTGATATTTTAAGGCTTCTGGCAAATCTTTTACTTTAATAATACCATCGGACATTATTACGGCACGTTGAATAATATTTTCAAGCTCCCTTATATTACCGGGCCAATTATATCTTTCAAGAATTTGAAGCGCTTCAGGGGCAATACGCAGAAGGCGGTCCTTAAATTCTATGCCATATTTTCGTATAAATTTATCGGCTAAAATAGAAATATCGGATTTTCTTTCCCTAAGTGGTGGCACGTTGATTTCTACAACGGTTAACCTATAGTAAAGGTCTTCTCTAAATGAGCCGTTTTTTATTTCATCTTTTAAATTGGCATTCGTAGCGGCAATAATCCTTATATCTACTTTTTCAACTTTTTGAGATCCTACCCGTGTAATTTCCTTTTCCTGTAAGGCACGCAATAACTTGGTCTGTACTGCTAGTGAAGCAGTGCCTATTTCGTCTAAAAAGAGTGTACCGCCCTTGGCAGCTTGAAAAAATCCGTTTCTATTTTCATTTGCACCGGTGAAGGCACCTTTTATGTATCCAAACAGTTCTGCTTCTTGTAAGTTTTCTGGAATAGCCCCACAGTTTACTGCAATGAAAGGTTCTCTTGAGAATTTACCAGAATAATGTATGGCCCTTGCAACCAGTTCTTTTCCGGTTCCGCTTTCACCGGTAATTATAATGGTAGCTTTGTTGTCTTTGACCCTTTCTATAATATTCGTCACTTTTTTAAAAGCGACTGATTCTCCTACCATATCTGAATATAGGTTAGGGGAGGCGGTGGTAACGTTGCTGTTTTTTCTGTGGGCATTTTGTTCAAATGCTTTCTCTATAGCTTCTTTAAGTTCGGATTTGGTAAAAGGTTTGGTCAAATAGTCTGTAGCACCAGATTTTATGACTTCTAAGGAGTCTTCTACAGAAGGGTAGCCGGTTACCACTAATTTAGGAATCTCCGGGTAATGTTCATTTGCAAACTTCAGTAATTGTAATCCATCAATTTCTGGCATTTGAATATCAGTAATAATAAGATCTATAAAAGTATCCTTTAAGATAAACAAGGCCTCTTTAACTGACACAGCCTTATAAGTATGGTATCCCATAGCTTGTAAATGCCTTTGCAAAAGCTCTAGAATATCTATATCATCATCTACTATGAGTATGTTCTCTTTGCGCAAATCCATAATTACAATTTAGGAAAGTTGACCGTAAAAATAGTTCCTTTAGGCGTATTCTGTTCATGCTCTATGGTACCTTTATGGCTCGTAATTATACCATGAACTACACTAAGGCCTAAACCAGTACCTTCACCTATAGGTTTGGTAGTGAAAAAGGGTTCAAAAACCTTATCTTCCAATTCTTTTGGTATACCTTCTCCTTGATCGGCAATTTCTAAAAGAATATGATTTTCAGTATCTAATACCTTTACTGAAATAATACCATTTTCTGGGGAATAATAAATGGCGTTCATAATTAGGTTGAACAATACTTGGGTCAATTGTACTGTATCTGCCTGTAAAACCAGATCTTCATTTTCATAAGTTGTTACTAGTTTAATTTTTTTATCACGTAATGATGGTGCTAGTAATTTTATAACGCTTGTTACAATAGGAATTAATTGAACCCTTTTCATTTCCTGCGGCATTTCGCAAGCAAAGAACATAAGTTTTTTAACGATTTCTCTACTAAAAATGGCACTGTCCATAATTTTTTCAAGATCTCTTACAGACTGCTTATCCGTCATTTTATCGGTAAGAAGTTCGGCAAAGCCAAGTATATTGGCCAATGGGGTATTTAATTCGTGAGCTATGCCAGCTGTAATCTCACCTAATATGTGCAAACGATCAGTTCGCTCCATTTTTCGTCTTGTAAGAGCTTCACTGTCACGAATTTGTTTACGTTCTATAAGATTGCCAACATCTAAGGCAACGTTGTTCAACAACGTTTGTTCCTCTATTAAAAAGTCATCAATGCTATATTTTTCAGAAGGATAGCCAACCTTTACCTCACCCTCTAACTTATTAAAGACTTTTATTTTTGAGGATAAACAGACCATATTTGGCTTAAAGTCATCTGTTTGTACAGTGTATTCACCAACTTTTAGAAAAACTTCGGTTACTTGCTCAAATTGCCATGCCCGTTTTAAGCAATAAACAATGGCTTCTAAAGATGCATCAATTTGATCATAATCTGCATTTACGATAATAGAAGTTACCTCATATAAACAGGTTAGTTCTTTTACGCGTTCCTTTAATTTTGCCTCTGCCGATGTCATAACTATTGTTGTTCAATTTGCTTTATAAAGGTCAACATTATTTGGCAGAAATGAAATGTGCAATAGGTTAAACTATGCTATTTACATTCAAATTAGGGTAAACTGGATATTTAAAAATTTTAAAAGATCTGTGAAGGTTTATGAGGCTTTTACACCATTAAAAATGAAATCCATAAATTGCTTTTCAAGTTCAATAGGGTTAATACTTGTATTGCTATTGTCTACATACTTGTTATAAGACCATCTCAATGATGATACTATACTATTTGTGGCAATTTCAATGTTCATAGGTCTAAATTCTCCTTTCTCTACACCGTCTTCCAAAATAGAGGCAATTTTAGAAATATAGTCTGATCTTTTGGCTACATATTCACTAAGTGCGGGCTCCTTTAAATTTCTCCATTCATTTGCCATAAGTGCCAGCTGGTATGGTTTTTCAAATGTGAACTGTATGTGTTTGGAAATTACCATTCTCAGCTTATCCTTTGGGGAAAAAGTTGAATCTATGATATTATCCATATAGGTTTGAAATTCTTTGGTAATCCCAATCACATAATTTTCTAAGAGGGCATCTTTAGAGTCTATATAATTATAAATATTAGCTACCTCAAAGTTCATGCGTTCCGCAATATCTCTCATGGTAGTGGCTCTAAATCCTTTTTCATGAATCAATTTCAATGTTTCCTTGAAAAATAAATCCTTTTTCACACTCTTCGCCATCATAGTACAAACATTATAATAGTAATTAACAGATGTTATTCTTTTAATTAACAGTGTAAATATAATTTTATTTCATTTTAACATTTAAATATGTAAAAATTTATTTGTTTTTTAACTATTACATAGGAACGATCACTAAAACAATAATTAATATCCGTATCTTTTTGTAGGAAAATACATTATGTCTTAGATTCACATACAGAAAGGGCTATTTGACAACAAAAAATAATCCCCTTACAGAACCATTGGTATTTTTGTTTTACTATTAATTTTTTAATGAACACTTGTTCATGTAAAAATTAAAAACATTAATCTTTTAAGTATAGAATTCGCGGAATATGAAATTAATGCACGCTTACTTCACAAGACAGAGGAAATCACACCAGACGAAAATGAACAGATTTAATATTTTGTTTATTAAACTTTTAAGTCTATGTGCTAAACTGCTGAAGACAAATACATATTCTAAATATAAAAGCCCTGCATACATACAATCTTGTCTGGTTGCATTTGTGCTGTTTTTTGCAATTGATGCCAATGGACAGAATTTTGAAAGCGTATCTATAACGGGTGTTTCAAGTGGTACCGTTGAAGATGCCTATTTTAATGCTACTTCACCTACTATACCGGCATTGGCCTTTGTAAGGGTTCAAAAAATTGGCGGTGCGCCAGGCAATGGACAGATTGCATATTCTAATACTCTAGATAATTTCTTTTATTTGAATCCTTCGAACAGTAATACCAATGCACCTTCAAGAATAAGAATTAGTTTTTTACAAGCGGATCAAACAACTTTAATACCTGTAACTGATTTTAGGATAATTATAAATGATATAGATGGTACCCCGGCTCCTGCTGATCCAAATGTACCTATAGAAAATGAAGCGGTGGGTACAGACTGTAGTAATTCCGTACGTTTTACGGCTACTGATATTCCCACAAATATTGCAATAGACACAACGCCGCCAACACTTTTGTCGGCAGGTACGGAATCTGAGTCAAACGGTCCTGAAAGTAATTTAATGTTCGAGTTCAATGATGTAAATTTTATTGAATTCGATATCTATGCTAATCCAGGTTTTGTAAAAGAATTTGATCTTAACCAAAGTGAATATCAGATCAATACATTTTTGTACTCTGTTTGTGTTGGTGATTCTGACGGTGATGGTGTTTTTGATAATGTTGATATTGATGATGATAATGACGGAATTTTGGATATTGTTGAATCTAATGGTAATGATCCCAATGGAGATGCTGATGGTGACGGTCTACCCAATTATCAAGATGTTTTAGATAATTCTGGGGATGGGGTTCCTACATATAATGCAAATGCCGATGGTAGTGTTACCAACTATACAGATGCAAATTCTGATGGTGTACCTGACGTTTATGAGGCTAGCCAAGATAATGATAGCTTTCCAAATCATTTAGATTTGGATTCTGACGATGATGGTATTCCAGATAATATTGAAGCTCAGGCTACGGGTTCTTATGTAGCACCGTCTGGTAACGATTCCGATGGCGATGGATTAGATGATAATTATGAGGGAACAGGTAACCAAGGCTTACTACCTGTTAATACGGATGCTGCTTTTGTAACATCGGATAATGTTCCAGATTTTTTAGATCCAGATAGTGATAATGACGGAATACCAGATACGGTAGAGGCATATGATACCAATGGAGATGATATTCCTGAGATAATATTGTCAGGTAATGATACAGATTTAGATGGTATTGATGATAATTTTGACCAGAATGCTGGCGGATTGGATGACCCAGATGCAGCAACGAACAATAACCAAACTCCAAATACTTTTCCAGATGATGACCCCGCCGGTGGAGAAAGAGATTGGAGAGATCCAAGAGATAGTGACGGTGATGGTACTACGGATAACAATGATACGGATGATGATAATGATACCATTTTAGATGTAGATGAATATGCGGGTCTTGATCCTTTTGGTGATGAAGACGGTGATGGAATCTTAAACTTTAAGGATGTAAGCCAAGATGTAGGAAATACCGGAGATGGTTCAACAACAGATTATACAGATGCCGACGGCAATGGAGTTCCAGATGCTTACGATGTGGATAATGATGGTTTACCCAATCATTTAGATACGGATAGTGATGGTGATGGTCATTTAGATGCCACGGATCCAAATCCGTATGCACCAACAGCTCAAGATGAAAGTGTTAATGCCACTTTAGGCGTAGCTACAAATATTAATATTTTAAGTAATGATGATTATTTGCCAAATAATGACGCTAATAATCAAGGTACAACTGCAATAACCAGAGTTGGTGGTACTGCAGGCGGAACAGCAATTTTAGATCCTTTTACGGGAGAATTGGCATATACCCCTTTATTGACAGAGAATGGATCAACAGTGACGGTAATTTACGAAGTCTGTAATACCGATCCGGACCCAGATGTTTGTGAAACCGCAACGGTTAATATTACGGTAACCAATGATCCGGATACCGATGGTGATGGTACGCCAGATTCTAGTGATGACGATGATGATAACGATGGTGTTCTAGATGGTGATGATAATGCACCTTTTGATCCAAGTAGCTGTCAAGATTTGGATGGTGATGGCTGTGACGATTGTTCTGCAACGGCTAATAATGATTTTTCTGTAGGCGCTAACTTTGATCCTGCAAATGACGGTACAGATACGGATGGTGATGGATTATGTGATGCTGGTGACCCAGATGATGATAATGACGGAGTTTTAGATGGTGATGATAATGCACCGTTAGATCCAAGTAGTTGTCAAGATTTGGACAGCGATGGGTGCGATGATTGTTCTGCTACCGCAAGTACGGATTTTTCTGCGGGTAATAATTTTGATCCGGCCAATGACGGAACGGATACCGATGGTGACGGATTGTGTGATAGCGGTGATACAGATGATGATAATGACGGAGTTTTAGATGTAAATGATAATGCACCTTTAGATCCTAGTAGTTGTCAAGATGCTGATGGTGATGGTTGTGATGATTGTTCAGCAACAGCTAATACCGATTTTTCTGCCGGTGCTAATTTTGACCCTGCAAACGATGGACTTGATACAGATGGTGACGGAATTTGTGATACTGGTGATACTGATGATGATAATGACGGAGTTTTAGATGTAAATGATAAT
>TARA_R110002050_G_scaffold293609_2_pt1 | contig 10322 bp, 10 predicted proteins | sample TARA_R110002050 | Tara Oceans TARA_R110002050 (sample SAMEA4396988) | marine metagenome | biome: Polar Biome; feature: [DCM] deep chlorophyll maximum layer (ENVO:01000326); material: water (ENVO:00002006), including particulate matter (ENVO:01000060) such as... | depth 25 m
TATTCTTTTAGCAACAAATGAAGGTATTGAATCTAAATGGTGTAATTGGGAGTTAGGTATAGGAGATGTGCACAAGTATATTGAGCACATTGCTTTATTGCCTGTAGCTGATAATTCAGGTAATTGGATTGGAAATGAGTATTTACAAATTTATCCATATGTGGACAAAAAGTATAAGTCTTTAGAATGGGATGATGAATATACTGTCATATTCCCTGATGGAAAGAAAAAGGATTTAATTGATTGGTTAAAAAATTAGTATGAGTTTAATTACTAAAGATTTATTAAGTAGAGTAACACGTCACAGGGAAGTGAATTTTAGTAAAGGTTTGGGAGCGCCTCAAATCTTAAATGAATCATTCAATATTGACAAAGAGTACGATATATTTTTATCACATAGTTATTTAGATAAAGAGGAAATAGCAAGCTTAAAAATTTATTTGGAAGATTTTGGCTTTACAGTTTACGTTGATTGGATTGATGATTATCAACTCAATCATAATTCTGTTACTAAAGAGACAGCAGAAAGAATAAGATATCGAATGCAAAACTGTAAGTCATTAGTATATGCTTTTTCAAGAAATAGTAGTTTGTCGAAATGGATGCCTTGGGAGCTGGGTTATTTTGATGGTATTAAAGGCAGAGTTGCTGTGTTACCTATTTCGGATAATGAGTCTGATAGTTTTAACGGAACGGAGTATTTAGGAATTTATCCTTACATAACGCAGAACAACATAGCCAATACCGACAATATTAAATTGTGGATTAGAGAAAGCTTAAATAAATATGTAATGATGGATTATTGGCTTAAAGGGACAGATCCAATATTAAGAACATAAAGGAATGAAAGAAACAAAAATTAAACATTTAGAATTGATTCATAATGTGATAGATAGATTATCCCATAAATCCTTTTTGGTAAAAAGCTGGAGTATTACAGCTATTACTGCGTTAATGGCGTTTGGTATTGATAAAGGAGATTATAAAATATTCATTATTGGCTTTCCGGTTGCACTTCTATTTTGGTATTTAGATGCTCACTATTTATGGCTCGAAAAAATCTTTAGAGAATTATACGACGCTGTAATTAAAAAAGAAGTTAATTCAATGTCAATGGATATTTCTAATTATAAAAGTAATATCAACTCTTGGAAAATAGCATTTAGGCCTACAATCTGGCCGATTTATTTATCAGAAATCATTTTGTTGATTTTATGTGTACTCTGCTACACTAAATAAAAAGTATTAATAAAAATTAACCTCTCTTTTGAGTCATCCTTAAATCTTCTCCAACAATTCTGCTTTTACAAATTCATATGCGTTGTTAATGTCATACGTAAGGTCAGGTCTTAATAAGCCTTCCATATCGCCCAAAAAATCCTGATCTAAAATTTTCTTTTCCATATTTTCCAGAAATTCTTTTTGTGTCACGCTATTGCCTTCTTCTTCCATATAAAAGTTCCATGCCTTAATAATAGTAAGGGGTTCAACTTTGCTTTGTATTATGGCATACCACATATCAAACAAATCCCTGCCTTTTCTTCTCTGATACAAAGCACGCATTTTAGTTCCCAATAACTCAGCCAATTCATACGAGGGTATGAGCACTTCACCCGAATACCAATCAGACTGCATGTTGTGTTTAATATCCTGAACACCAAAAATGGTATGATGCTCACGGCAATTAACTTCTATTTTCAGTCTTAATGGAATTCCATCTTCAGAATCAAAGCGGTAAACCAATGTATTATTATGCTTTTTTTGTTTGCGTATGGGTTTATCTCCTAAAAAAGACAACACTTCGCGAAGTCTATCCATAATGGGGCCAAAAGGCTCCGCTGTGATTTGAACCAAATCGATATCTTCTGAATACCTTGCTGCCGGGGATAGATATAATTTATGCAGTGCTGTTCCCCCTCTAAAAGCTAATTTCTCTTTTAAATAGTCATCGCTGTATATTGCCATTAAGGCACGTTCAATTACTAAATCTTGTTCTACTTGAAAATCTTCTTGCCAGGGAGCTTTTTTACGCCATGCTGTTATATATGCTTGAGGAATCATAAATCAGTTTCTATTTCTAAATTTTGCACAACTTTCCAGTCATTACCAGTTATCATGTCTGGTTTTTCCTTTTGTGGCCTTAATAAGGTTGGAAAGTAATTTATTGTTTTTAAGTAGCCTTTTATAGGATCGCTTAAATCTTGCCTACTTAAAACTTCTTCAAGTAAAAAGCCTAAACGTTGAACCGCGGTTATAGGAGCATACCGTTTTACAAGATCAAGCAATTTTGTAGCATCCATACTTTCACAAAGCTCCTCTAATACTGTAGCAACCCTATTAAGTCCTCCCACTTGATTAAAATAATTTACCAAATCAATTGTTGTTAATTCTGGTGATGAAACGCTTATAAAGCCTGTGTCAACCTTTTTTTGGATGATATCATCTTTGTTCCAATCCTTTTTTATGTAAAAGTTTATTTTTAGGTTATCATTATTAATGTTTCTTAAACTTGGCTTTTTTGTGATAACAGAAAAGGATTGAGGCTGTTGGTGGGCTGCACCATAATAAGCAGCAGCATTTAGTAGACCAACATAATAATCTTTTTCCAAAAATTTCATCAAGTCTGCAATAAATAAGGATGGGGGAAGAATACCTTTGCTCCGGTACTCTGGGGTAATAACTACATAGAATTCATTTCTTATTAAAGCAATTTCTTTCTTTTTCTTAAGCCTTTGTAACGCTTTTTTAATCGCTTCATCCGATTGTTCAAATTTGTTTCGTACTTCAGGCAATGAAAAGGCATACCTTCCATTGGAACGCAGTTCACTAATAAAGTCTTCCAAATAACCGTAACGTCCTGTCATTTAAGTTTTGGTTTGATAAAAGGGATGTATTTTATCCCTTTTCGCATATGTAAACTTAATTAATATTTTAATGGGAGACAATTTTTATTGAACAAAAAAATAAAATTTAATATCCAATCAACTTAAAAAAAGCCATATAATTTGATACCTCTGGCTTCGCAGATTTAATTAAGTATGTAGGGTGTAATTGCATACGCTTTGTCTCCGTGAATTCTTCTAACAGTTTTCTCATCAATATTGTGATACAATGCAAATTGTATTTTTGGTTGATCTTCACCAATCCATTCCTTTGAAATGTACCACATATTTTATGATTCAAACCGCTCATTTAAACAAAGAAAAGTGATAATTAAAAAAAACTCGGACAGTAATGAAATTGAAAATTATTTAATATGAAACGTCCAAATCATTAACTTTACAATTGATATTAGAAAAATGTTTGAAAACTACAAAAAGAACGACCCAAGATTTTGGTGGTTTTACACTAAATTGGGAAAAGTGATACTTCTAACTATTCTTATAGCAATTGTAATTCTGGTTATATTGGATCAATTAGGTATAAAATTATGACTTTATATGAATTCAATAGTCTTTCAGAACATGATAAATATGACCATGTTTTTACAAAAGGAGAATTTATTGATTACAAACTTAAAATGGAAAAGCACTTTGCTCTTTATGCAATTGACAAGTTCTTTGTTGAAATTGAATATGACAAAATAAATAATAAAATAATTGGATTGAAGAGTTTTAAAACTGGTGAGTTATTGGATAAGTATTCCAATTTAAAATTTTAGCTGATAAAAAAGCTAATCTTGGGATAATACTAAAAATTTAAACTTTTTAAAGAAGCTAAATTGTAAATAATCACATTATTTAAGTTTATGTATATTGATGTCGTCTTCTTTATCTAATTCAAAATCAATATCTAACAATTCCTTTGGATGTACTCCTAAACCTTTGGCAAGACCTAATAAAGATGAAAATTGAAAGTTTCTATCTCCATTTTCAATTACACTAATACTTCCTTTTGTCACTCTACATCTGGCGGCAACATCGTCTTGGGATAAACCTTTCTCTATTCTTATCCTTAATACATTTTTTCCGAACAGCAGTTGTCGTTTTTTGTCTAAATCACTCATTTGATGAGGCATATTTTAACAAAAACACTAATTATTTTTTAAAATTATGTTACAAGAACTTGTAACAAACGAATATTTTTAATACTTTGGACACGTTTTGTGGATTTTATCAATTCTTTTCATATTGATTAGGTGGATGAAATCAGTTATTTTTGCAATTCTTCAAATAAAAATATTAGAAGCAATTGCTTTGAATCTCGAACAGAAAACTGGTACTTTTCAAAACCACGAGATGATAAGTAGATTGGCTCACGACCCGGGGCGTGGGCTCTCTTATCGTGGTAAGGTATACCAGTACCCCTGTTCGGTAAGTTGAGTTCCACGCCCAATTGTTTTTGCATATTTGGCGTTTACTCTTCTTTTCTTAGCATTGGTTTCTTGGTTTTAATAAAGGTATTGCATCAATATTTGTTTAAATGGCAATACACCATCAATAAAAAATCAATTTGAAACAGGAAAAAGGATATAAAAACTTAAAGATTACCAAGGCACAATACAATGTGGCCTTTACGGTATATTTTATCCTTTTTCCTAAAAAACCAAAGTGTCCAATATAGGGCGCCCTTTTTGTTATGGGAGTGACGTTATAATTCCTGCGAAAGCAGGAATCTAATACTGTATAATTATTATAATGCGGTGTCCGGTACTTCAAAATTCTTTTTCTCCTGTAACTGACGACTTCACATATTCATGGTATCCGGCCATGTGACAATAACCCCTAAGTAATTAATAATAGACCTTACGGCGGTAAGGAATGTCTTGTATTAACTTAAAACAAAATATGGCCTATGAGATAACCCTTTTGAATTAGTTAGAGTGTATCCGGGCAGTTGTAAACCCTGTAAACACCAACAGGTAGCTTTTTACAGGTGGTCTGCCCGGTTATAACTATGCATTTTTTAAAAATAAACGAACATAGAGCTAAATGCCTGTGGAAAACAAAAAACACACTAACACGATCCTAAAACAACACTTTGACTAGTTCAGTGTTTCAGTTCAGGACAACAAAAACCCTCCATTCACCTTGGACAGTACTTGGAGGGTAAATTCAATTAAAACGAAGTTTAATTAAACAAATTCAAAATTATGAAAAATACCTTTGTAAATAGGGTAAGAGGACTACTTATTTGTGTCCTCGTCATTACCTTTATTCTAAAGTCACACCATACTTGGGCAAATTCTTTGCCCAATAACCCAAAACTTAAAACTATCCAACAACAGATCAAGGGTAAAGTTATTGATATTAACGACATGCCCATTGTTGGTGTAAACATCCAAATTAAAAATACTAACAAGGGTAGTGTGTCAGACTTTGATGGAAGCTATGCCATTGTAGCTCAATCAACCGATATATTGGTCTTTTCTGCCTTGGGCTATAAAACTCAGAAAATAAATATCGGGAACCAAACAACAATTAATGTAACACTTAAGGAAGATCTCACTACTCTAGATGCGGTGACTATAAACGCTGGATATTATTCGGTTTCTGAAAAGGAGCGTACTGGAAATATTGCCAAAGTAGATGCTATAATCATTGATAAACAACCTGTAAACAACCCTCTAGGAGCTATGCAAGGTTATATTTCTGGTGTTAATATTACCCAAGACACCGGAGTTCCTGGTGGAAGTTATGATATTCAAATCCGTGGTAAAAATTTTATTAACGGATCTACAGAACCTTTATATATAGTGGATGATGTGCCTTGGGGTTCGCAGTCCTTGGGAGTTAATGAACTATCGGCTGGTATTAACAATGGTAACATCAGCCCCTTAAATGCCATTAATCCCACAGACATTGAAAGTATTGAGGTATTAAAAGATGCTGATGCGACAGCCATTTATGGCTCTAGAGGTGCTAATGGTGTTGTATTGATTACAACCAAAAAAGGTATCGCTGGTACCACCCAGTTTAAGGTCAATTTGAGTAGTTCCTTAGGCCAGGTTTCTCATTTTTTAGACCTTATGAAAACCTCTGAATATTTGGAGTTAAGACGCGAAGCTGTTATAAACGACGGCTATGGCGCACTATTGGAAAATCCGAGGTATGACTTTGTGTGGCCCGACCTTAAAACATGGGATGAAAACCGCTATACAAATTGGCAAAAGAAATTGATTGGAGGCACAGCATTCAGAAATATTGCGCAACTTTCTGTATCAGGAGGTAGCGGACAAACACGATTTTTAATTAACGGAGCATATCAAAAGGAATCAACCGTGTTTCCCGGAGATGCTAATTATAAAAAATATTCCCTGCACAGTAATATCAATCATGTATCGGTAAACGAAAGATTTACTGTTAATATGACTTCTAATTACACTAAGGAACATAACCTCATGCCCCGTACAGATTTAACAAGAAGTGCCTATACTTTACCACCCAATGCTCCTGAATTATATACCGAAGATGGCAGTATTAATTGGGAAAACAACTCATGGGATAACCCATTGGCTGTTTTAGATGATATTTATGATGCTCAAATAAATAGCTTGATGACAAACATTAATATATCTTACCGCCTTTTGCCCAGTTTAAAGGTCATAGCTAACTTGGGATATAATAATTATCAGGTTGCTTCTTACAAATTATTACTCAGCACCTCAAGAAATCCAAGTTTTGGATTTACGCCTGAAGGGTATTCATCAATTACCACCAATGATTCCTCCAGAGATTCTTGGATTGTTGAACCTCAAGTGCAATGGGAAAAGCAGTGGGGAATTATAGATATTAATGTGTTAGTAGGAACCACCTTCCAGAACCAAACAACCGATCAGTTAGTCCTTAAGGGCACGGGGTTTCCTAACAACAGCTTGATAAACAATATCGCTGCGGCAAACAACTTGGAAGTAAGAACTTCAAGTAATAGTGAATATAACTATCAAGCCTTTTTTGGACGGATAAATTTTAATATAGATGGTAAGTACATTATAAATTTAACAGGAAGAAGGGATGGTTCGTCAAGGTTCGGGCCAGGTAGACAGTTTGGTAATTTTGGAGCCATTGGGGTGGCATGGTTATTTTCAGAAGAAGATTTTTTGGCTTCAAATAATGTGTTGAGTTATGGAAAATTAAGAGGTAGTTATGGTACAACTGGGAGTGATAATATTGGAGACTATCAGTTCTTAAGCACCTATAATGTAACAGGAAATAAATATGACGGAACCTTGGTACTTGAGCCCTCGGGAATATCAAATCCCCTTTTTGGTTGGGAATTCAATAAAAAATTGGAAGTCGCTTTAGAACTAGGTTTTTTCAAGGATCGTATTTTATTAAATACGGCTTGGTATCAAAACCGTTCTTCTAACCAGTTGGTTGGTACTCCTTTGGCGGCGACAACAGGTTTTAACAGTTTAACGGGAAATTTAGATGCAGCAGTCCAAAATAGTGGATGGGAAATAGATTTGAATACAAGGAACATTCTCAATGAAAATTTTCAATGGACAACCACATTTAATATGTCAATACCCAAAAGTAGGCTATTGGAGTTTCCCGATATAGAGAACTCTACATTTGCATCTACTTATGTTGTTGGACAGCCTATCACAATTCGAAAACTTTATAATGCTACAGGGGTTGATCCGGACACGGGTATTTATCAATTTGAGGATTATAACAATGATGGTACGATAAGTAGTTTGGAAGACCGCCAATGGATTGAGGATCTAGCACCTGAATTTTATGGTGGATTAGGAAATACACTTACTTATAAAAATTTGTCATTAGATGTGTTTTTTCAATTTAAAAAACAAAAGGCGTATAATAATTTTAGTCAACAAGCCGCGCCAGGTCTAATGAAAAATGCTTCTGTAGCCTATTTAAATAGATGGCAGGAGCCTGGAGATGAAACGTCGTTAATGATGGCTACTTCAGGACTTAATTATAGTTTGGTACCTAGTCGCGATCAATTTAGGCAAAGTAATAAAGCGGTATCCGATGCCTCATTTATCAGACTTCGCAATATCACTTTAAATTATACAATACCAAATAAGGTTAATGAGAAATGTGTTATCAACGTTTATCTCCAAGGTCAAAATTTATGGACTTTAACAGGCTTTGATGGTCCAGACCCGGAGCATTTTTCTCATCTCATATTACCACCACTACGACAAATTTCTTTAGGTGCCCAGTTAAATTTTTAAAATTAAGATTATGAAAAACAATGAATTAAAACCGATATATACTTCGATTATAAACCATAAGGACTTCTTAATGAGAAGCTGTATTCTGGCGATCACTCTTTTGGGATTAAATTCCTGTTCTGACTTTGTAGAAGTCGATCCTCCTAAAAATATTCTTGTTTCAGAGACTGTTTTTGATGATGCAGCAACCGTGGAGTCTGCTTTGGCAAGTGTGTATTACAATATGAGACAATATGGGATAGTAGGATATAATATAAGTGCCGATATGGGAATATATGCTGATGAATTGGATTATTATGCTTCGAATTCTAATGATCTTTCCGTTTACCTTCATAGCATAACCCCTATTAACAGTAATGTTTCCAATTATTGGACAAACGCATATTCGCTTATTTATGCTGTTAATAATATTATTAATGGAGTTGAAGATTCTGCATCTTTAAGTGCAGATGAAATAGCAACATTTAAAGGTCAGGCACTGTTTATACGTGCTTATCTTCACTTTATATTAGTAAACATTTATGGCGATATACCCTTGGTTAAAACAACGGATTATTTGATAAATAATACCATAGGACGTACATCTGTTAATGAAGTTTATGATGCTATAATCGATGATTTAACACTTGCAGTAAGTCTATTGGATTCTTCAGATTCAACAGGTGAACGGGTCATACCAAACAAAGCCGCTGGAAATGCTTTGCTAGCCAGGGTTTACTTGTATACCGAAAATTGGGAATTGGCGGAATCAACAGCGTCATTACTTATAGATGAATTTGAATTGGAGACAGACTTAAGCAAGGTTTTTTTAAAGGATTCCAAAGAAACTATTTGGCAATTCAAACCCGATCCCACCAATATAAGAAATACTAGCGAGGCCAATCAGTTTATTATACAAGCTATTCCTGGGAATCGCTATGCGCTGAGTAATGTGCTTTTGAACAGTTTTGAAGAAAATGATTTAAGGTTCGATCAATGGGTAGGTAGTTTTACGAGTGCAGATGGATTGACAACCTTGTTTTTTCCTTATAAATATAAAGCGTTATTGAACGAGGTAGAATCCTTGGAGTATTCCATTGTTTTAAGAATTACAGAGCAATATTTAATTCGGGCGGAAGCCAGAGCGCAACTGGGTAATATTGTGGGAGCACAACATGACTTAAACAACATTAGAAACCGAGCAGGTCTTGATGATACAATAGCAGGTACAAAAGCATCATTATTGGATGCCATACTTCATGAACGTTTTGTTGAATTGTTTTCTGAACAAGGACATAGATGGTTCGATTTAAAAAGAACCGGAAAGGCAGGTGAACTATTGGAATTAGTAAAACCAAACTGGAAGGCCACAGATGTCATTTGGCCTATACCGGAGTCAGAGTTAGAGCTTAATCAAAATTTACTACCACAAAACACAGGTTATTAACGTATTAAGTATTGATGTTATGAAAACTCATTTGTTAATCTTATTGTGTGTATTTCCTTTCTTGGTGTTTGGAACTACTTCCGAGAAAGCCTCTTTTCTATCAACTGACACTCAGTATGATAGTACCAACAAGGGTTTTATTGAAGCTAGTTTTGTAGATGGAGAACTTTATTTGGGGATTCCGAAAGCACTTTTGAATCAACCGATGTTACTAGTTAATCATCAAAACGGAGCTAGATTGGAGAATAAATATGTGCTTTGGACCCAGCATAGGGACAACTTATTTTTAGAGACCCCTGGCACCATTGAATCGTCTTCAGGGATTATGATTCCCATGGGAGCTAATGATTCAATGCACGATGAAATTATTGCGACCTTTCAAATTATCGAATCGAAAAGGACTACAACCACGTTCTGGGTAAACGCCAGTAACTTGTTTTTAAAACAACTTTTAACGGGATGGAAAGCTGCGGTTAGCCATGGTACATTAAGGAATCAGTCTTATATAAAAGGTTATAAGTTTTTTGAAAACGAACTCGTTGTTAAAGTAGCCCAAGTAAATTCAGGCAAACAGAATACTTGGATTGAGGAAGTAGATTATAGTCTTTTTTTATTGCCCAAACCTATGAAATCAAGACCATTTGATCATCGTATGGGATTTTCGAGTGAGGACTTCATGAATTTTAACGCCATTAATTTTAAAGCAGAAACCCCTAAAGCTAATATTGCAAGATGGCGATTGGAGAAAAAAAA
>TARA_R110002050_G_scaffold12648_1_pt1 | contig 10315 bp, 8 predicted proteins | sample TARA_R110002050 | Tara Oceans TARA_R110002050 (sample SAMEA4396988) | marine metagenome | biome: Polar Biome; feature: [DCM] deep chlorophyll maximum layer (ENVO:01000326); material: water (ENVO:00002006), including particulate matter (ENVO:01000060) such as... | depth 25 m
TATAACTCGCTGCTTTCTGGTCTAAACTTTCCAGTCCACCTTAGAAACGGCACGGCGCCAATTTAAGAAAAGGTTTGGGATGACCTTCGTTGAATATGCCAGAGCCAGACGAATGGGCCTTGCTTTTAAACAAATCAGAAAAGGGTCCAAAATTATTGATACGCAATTAGGCTCTGGTTACGAATCAGGCAGCGGATTTCGGGATGCTTTTTCCAGAATAATGGGATGCGCCCCGGTAAAATCCAGCCATAATTTTGTTGTATTAAAGGCAGCGTGGATTGATACGTACCTGGGCCCTATGTGTGCCATAAGCGACGAAGACGGTTTATATCTTTTGGAATTTTCTGATAGGCGAGGCCTTGAATTGGAAATTGAAAGATTGCGCATCAAAAAAAAGGCCACCATTATTCCAGGGGAAACAGAACCCATTAAATTAATAAAAAAAGAACTGTCATCTTATTTTTCCGGTCAATTAAAAATTTTTAAAACGCCCGTTCATATGATGGGCAGTGATTTTCAAAAAAGGGCATGGGATGCTTTACTGGAAATTCCTTATGGGGAAACCCGAAGTTATTTACAACAAGCCCACTGTATAGGAAATGACAAAGCTTTTAGGGCTGTGGCCAATGCCAATGGCGCAAATCAACTGGCCATCATTATTCCTTGTCATCGAATTATTAATAGTAATGGGGATCTAGGCGGTTATGGCGGCGGGATTATGCGAAAAAAATGGCTAATTGATCATGAGAAAAAGCAGTCAGAAAATATATAAAAAGAACAGGCTCCGATAATTTAATAAAGATTATATTCTTCTTGAATATATTATATTTAACACTATATTGCCATATATATAGACATTTAAAAATATGAGATAATTTTATGAAAAAACTATTCATACTAGGCATCAGCCTTTTATCACTGAAATTCCCTCACAATGGTTATTGCGCTGCGGCTGCCGCGGCTGCTTCGTCTGCTGAAAGTGTGGCGGAAATATCAGTGGAAGAGCCTTATAGAATAATAGGTTTGGAAGATGAAATTAAGTCTTTGTTGGCAGAACATGGTATTACTGAGGATCAATCCCCTTATCTTCTTCCTTCCCACTTTTCTGAAATTTTGCAGCGAGCAAAATATCAACGGTTTATTTCTGGATTTTCTGATATTCCTGGTGTTATAGCGCCTCATCCTAGAGGTTTTTCATCTCTTTCATCTTTTTTTCCAAAGAATTATGTAACAGCCTTGTCACAACACCTATTTCCTGCAGCTATACCAGAATTATTTATCCCTAACACCCTTGGGAATGATCCAATAAGCAGCCTGAGCCCTGATAAACTTGGCAAGTTAGTTAAAGTGATAGAGCAAGCAAAAATCACTTATCATCCATTCAAATCTATAGAATGGCGCCAAGAAATACAGCATCAGATAGGGGATATTTTGAAGAGAACCCGTGCATCTAGAGCAAAGGACGCGGATAGGGATGAATTTATAAAGTACAGTACGGCAAAAGGTATTGTGACGGGAATAAAATTACGCCTACAGGGCGTAGACTTAGAAAATTCAGATTTACCCGCAAAATATTACGAAGCCCTAAAATCAGATAAACCCCATTCAAACTTTATAAAAATTATAGCGCCAGGGTATTTTGAAGGTGGATATTTTGAACATGGTTTTTTAGAAGCTGTTGAAAAACAAAAAAACCCTTATTCAATATCTCGAAAAATTTCTTTTCTTAAAAAAATTTTTAGAGATATTCTTATTGGCGCCATAGAAGAGGATATTTCAAGAGGCGATAAACAACCCTTGGTGCAAGACTTATTAACAGTATTTTTTCATAAGAAATTTGCAGGAAACAGAAAAGCAATTGAAGAATTTTACGCAGCATATCTGGGTATTGAAAGGGTTGAATTTCCTTCTTTAACGTCCTCTAAAGTTTTTGGATATGAAGAATATAAAGAATTTCAAAGATCAGGAAACACCCAGACATATACAGATTTACCAGCAGATACCAGGGCCAGCATAGCTTTGTTTGAAAGAGAACAAGGGGAATATAATCCAACAAGTTATTCAAGTATTACCACAACGTCAGGATATCGTTTTCCAAATTGTGTGGAAGAATCATTGGTAAATGTATTATTTTTCCTTATGCGCAAACGTTCAGAGGGTTTAATTTCTTATGATGCTTCTGTCTTTTCTGCGGAATCCCCCGCAAGAACCTTCATGGATAAATGGGGGGTTGTTGGGTACAGAAATGGGGCTGCCCAAGCCAGAATTGATTTTTCTGAAGTTTTATCAACAGCTGAGGGGATTGCGTTCAAAAAATCTGAAAAATATGAAATAAGATCTGGGTTGATCAGTGGGTTAAATGCCTTGCTTTATATGTTGGGCGTTAAGAGAAGGCTTTCTTTTTCTGATTACACGTCAGAACTTTCTGAAATCACAAAACACTTTGCAAGTGTTCTTCCAGGGGGTTCAACCCTATTGCCAGATGAAGATATTATGAAAAGTTCTGTTGCTAAGGAATTTTTTGGGAATATAGATGTTACAAACGGGGCAGGAGAAGTATTAACGTGGAAATTGCAACAAGGTCATAGCTTCGTTAAACTGCAGCCTATGCCTCATACAAGTTGGGTTGATGACTTGCTAAAAAGTAATTTAAAAATAGCTGCTGCAAGACGTGCCATTCCGTTGGTTACAAATGCCACACGGTTTGAACAGTTATCTCGCCATCTTGCTTTATATGATCAAGGTGCTTTATACAGATCAATGAATTTGCAAAGTCCAGAGCTTGTAATAGCCATAATAGAATCTATTTCACGAAATATATTAGAAGGCAGGACAGAACATTTAAAATTTATGACTGGGTTGGCAAAAATTATTGCAAATATTGATGATCAACAAGCCTATGGAAAGGTTTATGATTCTTTGGTTCCTGTCGTTCTGAAGGAGGAAACCGATGATGCCGATAGAATCGCCATTATTAAGAGCTTTCCCTATGTTTTAACAGGTAATCCCTTTTATTTTCGTCGTTGTGAAGTATTGGAGTGGGCTTGTAAAAATAACAGAGGCGATTTATTTTCCTTGATATCAACTGAAAAATCAGAAAAATATTCATTAAACTTAAACAAGGAAGTTATTGAAAATCATACAGAGTTTCTTGCTGAAAATATTGGGGAAATATTGGGTATTCAACGTGTTTACATATCTACACTGGATGATATGGAAAAGGATTCTATACGTACCGTTGCAAAGGCATTACCTAACAGCATAGAAAATTTATTTTTATTTGGTATCTCTGATGAAGTAGTGCAAATTATTATCGATAACATGCCGGAGATGAAAAAATTGCAGAATCTACTGTTTAATGTAGAACGTACGACACCAATTGCAGACAGATTGGCGTTAATTAAATCTATTTTAAGAAAATGTCCTACTGTTGAATTAGATCCTGGGGAATCTTTTTCTATGCATGAAACGAGAGATATGGAGGAGGTGTTAGGTACAGAATTTGGCCGGCCAAGACCTTATTCATCATCTTGGGAACCTTATGATGATTATGCTGGTGGAGCCGCCGCCGCCGCCGCGGCAGGCATATAAATTTGCCATCATTTTGATTGCTTAGGCAAATTCAAAGAATATGCTTTGCCGAAATTACAGGAAATTTTTAAAGCAAAGGCTGCGCAGTAAGACACCGATCAATGCCCGCAAGGTCTTTACGACATTCGATTAAGGTAAATTGATTATCAGATAAAATTTGACAGACATCATCTTTTTGTCCAAAGCCAATTTCCAGAACCAAAATACCCTTTGGGTTAAGATAATTTTTGGCATTTCGAATAATTTCTTCATAACAAGACAGGCCATTATGATCGGCAACCAAAGCCAGTTTTGGATCAAAATTTCGAACATTATCATCCAGGGTTTCGTAATCTGTATGGCTGATATACGGGGGGTTGCTGATGATGATATCAAACTTTTCTGTCAGACCATTAAGCCAACTGCCTTGTTGAAAAGTTGCCCTGGTGTTCAACCCCAAGTTCTTGGCATTTTGCGTGGCTGTTTCCACAGCCTTTGGATTCAGATCAACCCCAATACCTGTGGCCATTTTATATTCATGCAACAACGATAATAATAAACAGCCCGTTCCTGTGCCCAAATCCAATATTTTTAAATCTTTTGATTTATCTTTGATGTGGGTCAAAACGCCCTCAATCAAAGTTTCGCTGTCGGGGCGGGGGTCCAATGTGGCGTCGGATAGTTGGAAATTCAGGCTCCAGAATTCGCGTTGCCCCAGAATGCGTGTGATCGGTTTGCCGCCAGCAAGATCTGTACACAATTTTATGAATTGATCAAAACCAGACTGGGTGACTTTTTTTTCTGGATAGGCGAAAATATGCCCCGGCGTTTTTTGAATGACATGCCCCAAAAGGATGCGGGCATGTTGGACAGAAAGGCCATAATCTTTCACAGCTTTCTGTAAGGCGTCAGCAAAAATCATAAAGGAATTCCGTATTTCCGCAAAAATGTGTTGGGGCCATTTTTATATTCTTCGATCATGCCATCTTCCAACTTAATTTTATCCGGGTGCAGGACATAATAATCAAAGAAATCAATGGCATGACGGGCATCCATTTCCGTCAATAATTCCGCCATTAAACGGGGCGTTTGAAAGTGATGATAATCTAACAAATCATTCCAATCGCCCCCCCAAATATGAAAACCGTTATAGGCAAATGTATCAATAATTTCTTCGACCATCCCTGGGCGCAGGTTATGACGATTCATATATTCCAAGCCTTTGGTGGGCCATATTTCCATCGTGCCACAGTCTTTTGTGGGGTGTTTTGAAAAATATCCCGCATAAGGATTTTGCACTGGATTGATATCAATTGCCAGGCCGTATGAATGGATGGATAGGGCGTGATTTCCATCAACGGCAATTTTTCGATAATTAAAGGCCGACGAATTATTGGCGGCCATGGAATCGTCATCACTGCCATTAAAATGTTCAATGGGTTTGGCAGAATGAAGGGGGAATCGAATTAAAAACAGGTGTCGAAATATGTTGGCCACATGCAGGGCCACAGCGTCCATGACAACGACTTGCCCATCATGACAGATTTCGCCCTTAAAATTATGGTAAGAAAATTCAACAACATTCAAGCGGTCCAGGGGAACTGGGCACCCTTCTTTCCACACACCCCGACCCACCATCAATTGGCGTTGTTCCTGATTTAAAGGGGATTCTTTGAAAATGGGATGGGTCATGATTCATCAACCTCTGACAGTAATTCTGCTTGGTGTTCTGAAATCAAAGGTTCAATAACTTCGTCCAATGCCTCACCTTTAATAATTTCATCCAGTTTATAAAGCGTCAAGTTAATGCGATGATCTGTTACCCGTCCTTGGGGAAAGTTATAGGTGCGAATACGTTCAGACCGATCGCCCGTTCCGATTTGGCTTTTACGATGGGCGGCACGTTCATCATTTACTTTTTGACGCTCTTGTTCAAACAGACGCGCCCTTAAAACACGCATGGCTTTCGCCCTATTTTTATGTTGGGATTTTTCATCTTGTTGCTGCACAACCAAGCCTGTTGGAATGTGGGTGATTCGGACGGCACTGTCCGTAGTGTTAACAGATTGCCCGCCAGGTCCACTGGCACGGAAAACATCAATCCGCAAATCTGTTTCGTTAATTTGAATGTCAATTTCTTCGGCTTCAGGTAAGACAGCAACTGTTGCCGCAGACGTATGAACACGTCCCTGCGTTTCTGTTTCGGGAACCCGTTGAACACGATGCACCCCAGATTCAAATTTTAAACGGGCAAAGACGTCTTTTCCAGATACAGAAAAACTGGCCTCTTTTACACCGCCAATATCTGTATCATTGCATTCCAAAACTTCGGTGCGCCAGCCTTTTATCTCGGCATAACGCTGATACATGCGCATTAATTCTGCTGCAAACAAGCCAGCTTCGTCCCCACCTGTTCCGGCACGTACTTCAATAATCGCATTCTTTTCGTCGGCAATATCTTTTGGCAGTAACAAGACCTTAATTTCATCTTCAATTTCAGGCAGATTTTTTTCCAGGCTGTGTAATTCTTCTTCCGCCATATCGCGCATATCTTTGTCTGTGTCTTTATCCGCCAATAATTCTTTTAATTCATTGATTTCATTGCGTTTATCCCACCATCTTGTGGCAACATCTGCAACAGGGGTTACTTCAGATAGTTCTTTTGATATGCGCACAAATTCATCAGAGTTCATCCCATCGGGATTGTTTAATTTTTCTTCTAAAAACTTTTTACGTGCGATCAATTTTTCAAGTTTGTTATCTAAGCTCATAATTCTATTTCTTTAGGTATGTTGTTAAGTTTGATAAAGGCACAGTTTCTTGGGTTCCAGTATCCAAGTCTTTGACCACGACAGATTGATTCTTTAATTCATCTTCGCCAATCAAAATGGCTGTGCTTGCATTAATTTTATTGGCATATTTCATGCGGGATTTTAAGTTACCATTATTTTTACTGTTAATGGCAATATCATTTTGACGCAAAGTATGGGCCAACTTAATTGATTCTTTTTCAGCCTCGGGTCCAATGGGGATAAGGCTGATGGGACGCGCGGGTTCTGGTGTTTGATCCAAAAGTAAATCAATTCTTTCAAGGCCAGCCGCCCATCCCACACCGGGCAGGGCAGGGCCGCCCATAATTTCAGATAGGCTGTCATAACGACCACCAGCCAACACAGTGCCTTGGGCCCCCAGGTGCGTAGACGTAAATTCAAAAGCCGTATGACAATAATAATCCAACCCGCGTACCAATCTTGAATTTAATTTATAAGGAATTTTCAAGGCTTCCAAACCGGCCAATACTTCGTCAAAAAATGCCCTGGCAGAATCGGTTAAATGATCCTTCATTTGCGGGGCAGTTTGGATGAATGGTTGATCTTGTTCTGATTTGGAATCCAATATGCGCATGGGATTTTTTCCCAAACGAATTTGACTTTCGTCAGACAAATCGCCCACATATTGTTTAAAATGATCAACCAATGCCTTGCGATAATTATCACGGCTGGGTGTATCACCCAATGTATTAATTTCCAACACAACTTTATCTTTTAGGCCCAGGGCACACAATAAATCCCAGCCCATGGCAATTACTTCAATATCCGCTTGGGGGGAAGGGTCCCCAATTAATTCTGTGCCAAGCTGATGAAATTGACGAGAGCGCCCTTTTTGGGGGCGTTCATATCGGAACATTGGGCCGTAATAAAATAGTTTCTGTGGCAAGTCTTGGGTCAATTTATTGGTGATCATGGCCCGCATAACGCCAGCTGTGCCTTCAGGACGCAAAGCAATACGATCGCCGTGGCGATCTTCAAACGTGAACATTTCTTTTGTAACAATGTCAGAGGTATCACCCAAAGAATGGGTGAACACATTCAGGTATTCGAAAATAGGCGTGCTGATTTTGCCAAAGCCATACAGCCGCGCAACATGTTTCATTTTGCCTGTAATATAATCCAACCGGTCTGCAACAGCGGGCAGTTGGTCGTATGTGCCGCGAAAGGGCTTTAACATTTGATCCTCTTCTTCTTTTGTTCAGGTACTTTTGTCTTCCCGCACTTGATGCAGGACCCAGTTAAGTTTTATAAGTAATAGGGATAATTCCAATAAACACCGCCCTGGATTACCCGGTCAAGCCGGGCAATGACGGAAGTTCGTTACTTATCTTCCCATAACTTCGTCGTCCCGCACTTGATGCGGGATCCAGTCCAAGGCTAACCAAAATGCAAGGTGAATGCCAATTAGGCCGCCCTGGACCCCGTGTCAAGCACGGGGCGACGAAATGTGGGTTGAACCCTTTTAACCCTATGAATATTTTGACATAATTATGTCAAAACAGTAAGGCCATAATACATAATTCAGGCGCTTAATCCAAGAGGAAAGGCAAGGAAGATTTTTTATTTCAGCCCTTTGATTCTTTTGTACAAAATTGCCGGGGCAAGGCTTCCTATTCCTAAATTAACAAGGTGAAAGGTAATGGTTATAAACAGGCTTAAAATTGAAAATTTTGGTTCAGCAGGTTGAGTCCCTTTAAACACATTTATAATATCAGGAAGAGAAATTATTAAAGAAACGACTGTTAAAATAAGGATTAAAAAGAAAAAGATGCCAAAAATTGTTACTAACCTGCCTTTTGATTGATTCCAAGATTCAGCAAATCCCAATGTATTTGTACAGATCAAAGCAGGATACAAAAAATAAACCCTTAGAGTCAAATAAAGTACCCCAATCGCTAAAGCAGCCCAACCCATATAACCCAAAAAGGGGGTTATGTTGTAAATGAATAAACTAATTACAGAACCTAAACCTATGACAGCAAAAAGCCCTAAGGATAAAACAAAAAATGTTCCTATGAATTTAAGTTGAAGCCGCCCAATGCCAAACCCCCACAAACCCATGGGCTCAATTTTTTTGGAGACCCCCATTTGGGTTATATAAATATAATAATTAATGTACGCAAGAAGCAAAAAGAACCCAAGTAGAATACCACTGATTAATTTTAAAGCTGTAAAAGATTCAGTATGCCCTTGGTCAATAAGATAAGAATAATAAATGAAATAAAAACCTGCCCCATACATTATAAGAAGTTGCGGATAGGTTTGCCTAATAATATAAGATAATTTACCAAAAAATAGGCTAAATGTTTCTTTTGTAATATTTAATGAGCTGATTTTTTTCATTTCTATACACCTTTTATTTATTGTGAATATACTTAAATAAATAAATTTTACAAGGGAAAGGCCTAAACTTTCCAAGCGGTTATATAGATCACATCAAAGGTGACAGGCAATGTGTCTATTTAATCCCTTTGATTCTTTTGTATAAAGTGGATGCAGTAATGGTTGCAACAAAAGACATAGTCAAATAATACGTTGTATCAACAAATACCCTAAGGTAAGAAGTTTCAGAGGATTCAGGGGCCGTATAAGGCACTTTGAATTTGTCTATAATATTTGGTAAGTCAATGATGAACGTGCCACCCCATATGATCAGCCCTAAAAAGATATTAATGAAAAATATAATGGCGCAATTTCCTTTGGTTGTTGACCAAGATTCTGAAAGTCCCAGGGTGTTTGTATGCACAGCTGCAGGGACAAGAAAAAACAACCTTATAGACAAGTATAAGGTAAGGATGCTTAAAAGCATAACACTCCCTGACAGCTTAATATCAAAACCTGATATCCCTAGTTTCAATAAATGAATTAAAGAATCCAATGCAATTGGTGCTGCAATAATGGCCATAAGAATGACTGAAGATATCAAGATTTTTACCTGCAGGCCACCAAACCCAAGACCAAAGAACTTAACTGGTTCAACTTTTTTAGTAAAGGTAAGGTGAATCATGGAAATACATAGGTTTATGCCTGAAATTATAAGAAGTATGCCCAAAATGGCCAGTCCTACCGATTCTATAAGTGTAAAGTTTTGAAAGGTGTTAGGGTTAAGAGAGTTTAATTTATCTTTTAAATAAAAAGCCGCGCCATAAAATAAAATTAAGGGCAGGTACAGTTTTTGAATAATTTTCCCGATGTTTCTAAATAATAAAACAAAAGATCCCACTATGATGCCGTCATAAACAATTTTTTTCATTATTCATCCTGTTATTAATTTTTAATTATATTACTGAATTAACTGTAAGGAAAATTTCTTTTGTCGGCAATGAATTATTTTTCATATTTTCCAAGCGGTTATATAAATCACATCAAAGGTGACAGGCAATGTGCCTATTTAATCCCTTTGATTCTTTTGTAGAAAACAACAGGAATTAATATAAGTATTATAGTGCTTAGATAAAGATAAATAGAACAAAATAGAGCTTTTAATATTAAGCCATAAATCCATAAATTATTCGAAAAATCAATTTCAGCAGAAGGTTGCTCTAGTTGGGTTTCTAATATATTTCCCACTTTTATACTGATATACAGATAAAGACAGAGACCTATAATCGTTTTCCAGTACCCTTTTGTTTTGTTCCATGAATCTCCAAGGCCAATGTTATCCTTTTCCATAACAGCAATGGGAATGGCCAGGGAAAAACGTTGGTTGATGCCTATAAAACAGATCCACGCGAAGACCATTAAAGGAACGCCAAAGTCAAGAAAATTACCTTTAATAAATATTAAGGATATAAAAAATGGGATTGCGGCAAAAAAGCCAGAAATCCCCAACGCCATTACCATGACGCCTGCGATTTTTAGTTCTGTATTTCCAAACCTGAGCCCCTTTAATCCCAAACGATTAATGTTTTTGG
>TARA_R110002050_G_scaffold54793_4_pt1 | contig 10301 bp, 6 predicted proteins | sample TARA_R110002050 | Tara Oceans TARA_R110002050 (sample SAMEA4396988) | marine metagenome | biome: Polar Biome; feature: [DCM] deep chlorophyll maximum layer (ENVO:01000326); material: water (ENVO:00002006), including particulate matter (ENVO:01000060) such as... | depth 25 m
CTAACTAATTCAAAAAGTGTTGGTGTTAAAGCTGTTTATAGAGTAGGTGCTGGACATTTTAGAATTGAGCTTGGTACTCCAGGTGGAGATGTTGATAAATATAGTCACTTTTTTGGCGCTTACTTTGATATTCAAAAATCAACTGCTATAGGTTCAACTGCAGGTGGAGTAGGTTTTCAACTACAAGGTGCTCCAAGTGTTTCTACTGATGGTCAAATTGATTTTTTCAGTCTAAAGTCTAACGGAGATGAAGCTGATCCAGGTAACAGTGAGACAATCCATTTTATGGTTGTTCTTAAAAACTCTAGCCTTGCCGGTATAGGTGTTTAAAGGAGTTAATCATGATTATGATGGGTCCTAAGAAAGACAAAGGTGGTATGGTATCAATCATCATTGAAAAGATGAAAGATCATTACAAAAACGGCAAAGAGTCTAACGAAGATTTTGTTGAACATGAAGAGAAAAAAGAACATGAAGTCTACGAAAAATACAAGGAAGAAGTAGATGGAATGTTAAAAGCTATAAAAGAATGTGTTAGAGGCGAAGGAGATGAGGAAAGCTACAAAGAAGAGTTTTCTAAATGCCTTAAGATGTTTATTAAAAAATGTGTTAAAGACGATTACTAATTGGGGGGGCTAACGCCCTCCTCTTTTTGGGGGTTTTATGGCGGCTATAACTGAAGCCAAATTGGTGGCTAGAGTAAGGCAAAGAGCAGACATGGAGTCTAACCTTTTCGTCTCTGATGTAGAAGTTCAGACTTATATAAATGCTGCATTATCAGAATTGCATGATATTCTTGTACAAACGTATGGACAAGATTATTATGTTAGCAGTGCTACGTTTAATACGGTAGCAGGTACAGACTCGTATCCTATTCATAGCTCTACGTCTGGACCAAACATTTCTAACTTCTATAAACTTAGAGGAATGGATGCTAAAATAAATGGTTCAGATTATTTTACACTGTCTCCATTTAATTTTAATGAAAGAAATTTATACAACAATTGGGGAACTTGGAGTCTCCTTGGTTTAACAAATATAAGATACAGGATGGTTGGAGGGAATATAATTTTTACTCCTACACCTGATGGAATTACTGAAGTTAAAGTTTGGTTTATTCCTACAGCACAACAATTTGATAGTGCTACTCCTGCTACATCAGCTACAACTTTTGCAGACATAAATGGTTATGCAGAATACGTAGTTATAGATGCAGCTATAAAATGTTTACAAAAAGAAGAGAGTGATGTTAGTGTTCTTATGGCACAAAAAGTTAATATGAAACGTAGAATAGAAGAAGCTGCTAATAACAGAGATGCAGGTTCACCTTTATCAGTGTCAGACATTTATGTGGCTAATGATGATTTTGGCTTTACAAGGGGCACCTAATGACTGTACGGAGATTTAAGAAGATTTATATCCCACCTGAATCTCCAATTGCAAGTGAATTTGGCAGTTTACAAGATAACATAGAGCAATCCGTTAATCCTATTATAGACGCTCAAATAGTTAATGGGGTTTATTTAAAAGAAATAGATTTAACTCACAGTGTAGATAATTTAATAGAGCATAAACTCGGTAGAGAACCTTTAGGTTGGTTTGTAGTAAGAAAGTTTGCAGCAATAGATGTTTATGAATCTCTTACAGATTCAAATGGTAACAACTATAATAGAAAGAAATTTATAAACTTTCAAATACCAGGAACTACCAGTATGTCTAACGTTTACTTTTGGATATTTTAGGAAATAATTATGGCAGAAACATCAACAACAACTTATATGAGTTTGACCTTACCTACTCCAGGGGAACGTTTAGGACCTACGTGGGCTAGTGATTTAAATGCTGCTTTAACTTTAGTTGATGCTCATGATCATGCCACAAGTGGTAAGAGTCTAGGAGTCGCTGCTTTAACAGTAGATGCGAATATAGACTTTTCTCCTGGGACAACAGACTATGCTCCTACTAATATGAAGTTTGGAAGCTTTGCTTCTCAAGCTGCTGCTTTAAGTGCTGCAAGTTTTCCAAGTTCAATTTATGTAGCTGCAGGAGATTTATACTATAATGACCTTGCTAGTAATCAGGTTCGAATAACTGATGGAGGAGTTATAAGCTCTACAGGGGTTGCAGCTATTGCATTCTCTGCTGCTTCAAGTTCTTTAAGTGGAACTGCCTCTATAACCGCAACAGATAACATATCCTATTATTTTATAGATACCTCTGCTACAGCTTGTACGTTGACCCTACCTTCTGCAGGAGCTGCAGGAATGACAGCAGGAAGGTTTTTTGTAGTAAAGGATATTTCTGGAAACGCTGCTACAAATAATATTACTATAACAGCATCGGGAACAGATCAAATAGATGGCGCAGGAACGTATGTAATTTCTTCTAACCGTGGCTCAGCTACTGTTATAAATAGAGGAAATACTAGTAGCTTTGATATTGTTTAGGAGGATTAATGGCTCTTGTAAAACAAATATTGCCTCTATCTTTAGATCAAGGCATTAATACTAAATTTGATCAAAAGGATCTTCCCTTTGGTCAATTTGAATTAGTACAAAATGCGTCTTATATTAAGACAGGTGAGTTTGATAAAAGATTTGGCTATGAAAAAATAAAAGGAGAAACAATTGGAGGTACTCTTAATGAGCCTGTAATTGGAGTTTCTAAATTTAAAAATCAACTATTATGGGTATCTAGAGATCAAGTTTATAGTTATAGTGAAGGTGTTAGAGTATTTCAGAATGAAGGAAGTTATGATGCAGTTGTTCCAGAATCTAATGTAGTAGTTCAAAATAGAAAAGAACAAAGTCAACTTCAATGTGCTTTTATGGAAAACTATAAAGTTTTTGTTTACATGGAAGGTTCGGCTCATAAAATTTCTGTTGTAGACAACGTGTCTGGCTCTTATGTAACTTATAATACAACTGTTCCAAGTTCTACTCGAACAGGAAATCTTAGACTTGCTGTAGCAGATCAAAAAATTTATTTATTTGGAACTGATGGTTCTAGGGTTTTAAAATATCAAGTCTTTGACCTACTCGGCTACCTTAGAGACGGATTAGCTTTTGATGCTACTGGAGCCTTTGGCTCAGAACAGACTGTAGTTACTTTAGCTTCAGATCAAAGATACGATGTAGCTTCTAGTTCGTTGGCAATGATTATAGCTTATTATGATAGCTCTGCTAGTGAGTTAAGATTTGCTAGAAAACCTGCAGGAAGTGCTACAGTAACTACAAATATAGATCCTTTTAGTGTAGCTATAACTCCGCACGATGCTATAGACTTATCAATTGACCCTTTTGGAAAATTTATATTAGCAACAGCTAATGGGAGTGGGGTTGTAAAGTTTGCAATATTAGGTGCTGATTGTGCTCAACTTAAAGCTCCTGTTACTGTAGAAGATGTAACTTCCTCTGGATTTCACTCAATTAGAACCATTACTGCTGTGTCAGTAGATGGGCTTGATTATCAAATTTTTTATCAAGTTTATCAAATAAATCCTACACTATATAATATAAATGCAGGAACTACAGGAGTTTCTACTCAAGCTGAACTAAAAAATACTTGGTCACAATATCATGTAAGAAAAAGTACTTATGCTTGGAGTACGTCTACAGCAGGAACAGCTTCTACAATTATGAAAGGAGTTGGTCTAGCTACAAAAGCTTTTATACAAGATCAAAACGCTTATATAAATGTTATACGAGAAACCGAATTATTTGCTACCTATTATACAGCAAAAAATGATGGCTCAATTCAGGCTAAGATTAGTCAAAACTCAGGTGGAAGTCTTTTAAATTCTACTAGAAAAAGACAAGATGGCTCTACTATGTTTTCTAATTATTCTGGAACAAATGTTAATGCTAATTATACTATTCCAAGTCTTAGTGATGTGCCACAAATTACAACTGAAAAGTTTTTATTTACTTCAAAAATACAAGGAATTATAGAAAGTGGAACAGAAGGTAATACTAGTTATTATTCTCTATATGGTGTTAATAGCAGTATTTTAGATTTTAGTAATGAAATTGTTAATCAAACCGAAGAGTTAGCAGAGAATTTAAACTTTTCCGGTGGACAGATAAAAGCCTATGATGGAAATGTTTTAGTAGAACAAAACTTTAATTATCCTGCGGAGTTTTTAATTGAAGGAGCTTTAGCTGCAGGCACAAGTACAAATTATACTTTTCAAAAACCTGCTAGTACAGGCGATACAGATGTTTATTACTACAAAGCTATTTACAGTTGGACGGATGCTCAAGGTAACATTCATCGTTCAGGACCTTCTGCTCAGTTTAGTTGGAGTTATGCTGGAACTTCTGGAGTAGCCTACATTCTTTCAGCAGAAATTATAATTCCTAGTTTAAATCTTACACAAAAAGAAGATGTTTATGTAGAATTATACCGAACAACTAAAAATGGAACTTTGTTCTATAGACTAAACGGTGATAATGAAACTACTAAGTCTCAAACATTTGATCCTATAGTAAATCAACCTACTGCAGATTTTATGTCTTTTTTAGATAAAACTACCGATGCAGTTTTAATTAATAATGAAGTCATTTATACTACAGGTGGAGAGTTAGAAAATACTAGCCCTCCTTCGTGCTCTGTAATTTCAAGTTTTAAAAACCGTTTATTCTTAGCAGGATTAGAGAATAAGTTAGAACTTAGATTTTCTAAGCTTTTAAGCTCTAAGGTTGGAGTTGAATTTAATGATACTCTTAGCATTTTAGTGTCTCAAGTAGGGGGTGATATAACGGCTCTAAAGACAATGGATGATAAACTTATAATCTTTAAAGAAAATGCAATCTTCTATCTTTCGGGGGATGGACCTAATAACTTAGGGCAACAGGATACTTTTATTGAACCTCAACTTATATCATCTGATATGGGATGTAGTGTTAAAAACAGTGTAGTTTTAACTCCTGCAGGTATCTTTTTTAAGTCCCATAAGGGTATTCACGTCCTAAGTCGGTCACTTCAGCTTAATTATGTTGGGGCTGCCCTAGAGGATTATAATCATTTGACAATTACTAAGGGGGATATTTACCCCAAAGATAATGAAGTTAGGTATTTAACTTCTGATGGACAAGCCTTGGTGTTTAATTATTTTAGAGGCTTTTGGTCTATTTTTAGTAACCATAAAGGAGATAGTTCGGTTGTTATAGGTTCAGACTATTATTACGTTCATAAAGATGGAAATGGTAGCAGTTTGTATAAACAAAGTACTAACTATGATGATGCAGGTTCGCCGATAGAGTTAGCCTTTGAAACAGGATGGATAAACCCATTTGTTAAACAAGGAGCTATGAGAATCTACAGGATGTTAATACTTGGAGAGTATTTTTCTCCACATCAATTAAAGGTTAGTATAGCCTATAATTATGATGATTATTATTCTCAATCGAAAGTTATAAATGTTACCGACTATACTGAAGTTTTTGATTATGGAAAACCTGGATTAGAGATAAAATCAACTGGAGTCGAGAAAGGATACTATGGAGACCCTGGAGGGACAACAGGCTCATTTACTACAGCTATAGCTTACGGTGGTAAAGACGTTATGCAATATCAGGTTAGAGTTGACTTTGATCAACAAAAATGTGAAGCTTTTAAGATTAAAATAGAAACGGAACAACAGGGTGGAGAAAATAAAAAGGGAGCTACTATCTCTGATATTTCTTTCGTTGTTGGTAATAAAGGTACAGATTATAAGATTAAACAAGGTAGAATCTTTGGAACTAATTAAAGGTTAATTATGAAAAAAATAAGACTAGTAGGAAAAAAACTTTATAGAACAGGACCTCTTAAGCTCTTTAAAGGATATGGTAATCCTGGTGAGTCTACATATCAAAGTACTAACCAAAGTACCAGGTCCGTAGGTACAAGTCATCCAGGGGAAGGTGCAAAACCTGGAGGGCAAGTTCAGGTAAATGTTACACGTCCTCCAAGTCGTGGTGGTAATAGGGGTGGGGGTTTTAACCAACAACAACAACAACAAGTGCAACAACAAAGACGTATAGCGGCTGAAAAACATCTTGCAAAAATGAAAAAAGACGCAGATGATTTAATAAATGATAATAGCCCTGAAGGAAAACAAAAACTTATAAATGCTAGAGAATTTGGTGATCCTAATTTACAAAAAGCAGTTAATGATCGGCTTAACGAAATAGAAGGACAAAAAACAGGAGCTGCTAGGCAAAAAAAATTAGACGAAAAAGTAAGTCAAAATCAGCTTAAAAATCTTTTAAAAAAAGTTGTAAGAGGAACTATAGTTAAGGTTGGTAAGGAAGTAGGGGATGCTTATGATATCATAAGAGATAATCCAGATAATACTACGGTAAATAAATTAATTGATTCGCTTGGTGTAGGACGTGTTGACCCAAGTACAATTACAGTTTCCGATGAAGAAGTTCAAAAAGAACTAGCTACAGGAAATTATGATAACCCTGAAAACCCCAATAAATTTGAAGGCTCTCCGTCTCAAACACAAGCTGCTGCTAAACCAAAACCTAGAAGTGGTGGAGGCGGACCTTCGCCAACGATTAATATTGGAGACTTACCTTCAGGAAAAACTACTCTACCGTCTGGAGCTGCACAACCTGCTGCACCTGCTGCACCGGCTCCGCCATCAGCAATGGAACAGTTACAAAGAAGGGCTAGAGGTGAAGATTCTATCGTAGAAAAAGAAGCTAAGTTAGCAAGAGATAGAGCTTTGTCGTCACAATTAGCAGCTATAAAAGGCGCTAGAGGTGCTACAGCAGGTCAAAAACTAAGGGCGCTTCGTAGAGGTCAAGAAGATGTAGGTTTAAAATTAGGCGCTCAAACTGCTATTGAAAAGGCTAAAGAACGAAAAGAAGCTCAAGACAAGATAATAGGTTACGATGAAGCTCAAAAAGAAAGAGATTTAAGACTAGCAATGGCAAAAGAAAAAGGAACTAGTGGAGTAGGTTTAGGAGCCGCACCAAGTCCAGGTCAATCATTTGGAGACAAACTAAAAACAGGATTAGATATTCTTAAAAAAGGAAAAACAATTTGGAAAGAATTTAAAGGTATCAAAGAAGGTGGATTCGTATCTGGACCAGGTTCGGAGACTTCAGATTCTATTCCTGCTAGATTGTCCGATGGTGAGTTTGTAGTCAAAGCTTCTGCAGTTCGAGGTTTAGGAAAACAATTAGGGGCAAAAGATAAAGGCGAAGAAAGACAGAAAGGTGTTGACTTTTTATATAAATTACAGGATAAAATGGACAAAGCTGAAAAATTCGCCAAAGGCGGAGAAGCTTATGTTCGTCCTAAAAAGGCATTTAGAGAAGCCATCGGTTATGAACCAGAATCAAGGTTTCATGACAAAGCTGAGAAGGATGCAAAATTTGGTGGAGCTAGACGTAAGTTTAGACATTTTAAACAAGGTGGAGAAGTAAGCTTTGGCTCAGTTGTATCTGCCAAAAAACGACTTAATAAAAACTTAGAAAAACTTAAGAGGAAATAGACATGGCTAATTGGTGGGAAGAAAAAGATGAACTTGGCTACACTTATGCCGATAAAAATAGACCAGGTTATATGGGTCCAGTTCCAAAAGAAGAGGAAGTTCAAGTTTCTGAAGAAGAAGTAGTTGACGATAGTGCAGGTTATGACATATCAGATTTTGGAAGCGGTCAAGATTATATAGATTCTTTTAGAGAGTCAGAAGTTACTGAAGATGATAAAAAGTTTGTAAAAAATATAGAAAAAGATAATTATGATTCTTTTCAACCGGAAATTAAAGAAGCTGCTAGACAAGAAGAAATGATGGAAATGGGTGAAGATTTTAAAATGGAATTGCCCAAAGAAGAAATAACTCCTTTTGCTAAACAGCTAGAAGGTGTAGAACCTCAAATCCTTAGAGACGTAGATGTTGATGCTGAAAAGAAAATTAAAGAGTTAATGAAAAAAGCTGTAGGAGCTAAGGGCAAAAAACGGTCTGATGGGTATGCTAATCTCTATAAGTCTTTAGAAGCTTATAAAGGAAAGGATACTCCATTTTTAAAAGGATTAAGGTCTAGATTTTCAAAAAAAGCTTCAGCTACTAAAAATAAACAACATCTTGGAGATTATGTAGATTATTTTAAACAAGGCTATAGTTGGCAAGCTTCAAGACCACGTAGAGCTTCGAGTCCGAGTAGAGCTTCAAGTCCAGAAGTTACAGGTAGTTCACATCCTTTTGAAGGAACTAATATAGTAAATAAATATTCTAATACTATAGAATATGATCAAGACTCTATTTTAACAAATGCAAATAATTTTAAAGATGGTTTAAAAATCCCAGGGTCGTCTGCAAGGACGTGGGAAGAAAGAATGCGTCATAGACCTAAAATTTTAATAGGTGATGATCAATATGTTTTAACTAGTAACCACATGGAAGAAGGTGGTCATAGTATGAAAGATAGTATTAGATCATCACAGCTTTTACTTAAAGATGGAAAAGTAATTAAACATCCTGATGGAGAGTTTAACTATGGATTAGATTTAGTTGGTAATCAGGGAAAAATTAAAAGCCTATTAGGTGGAAAAATCCATAAAATAGACGCAAAAGACAGAAATGGAAAATACCCTACCGGATATGGTAGACGATTAATAGTTGAGACTAATAAAAAAATTATGGTAGACGGTAAGCCTCGTACTCTTTTTGTTCACTATGCTCATGCCACTGGTAATTCTTTTTCTGGTTTAAATGTAGGAGACAGTTTAAAAGTAGGACAAGAAGTTGGAACAATGGGAAAAACTGGTGAATATGGTGACGTTAGGGGAATGGGTGTTCACCTAGATTTAAACGGTTATATTATGAAGGATGGTAAAAAAGTCTACGTATCTCCTTCAGAGTTTTTGCCTAAGGGAATGGAAGAACATAGAACACGTAAAGGATTTAAAGAAGGTGGAGAAGTTGAAGAGGACTCTTGGTTGAAAAAATATTCTGCCCCTACAGACGACTTAGGACAACAATATGCTGACTTTCGGTCTGGAGAAGGTGAAAGTTTTCAGGAAGATGTGAGTGAAGTAGAGGAGGTAACTCCTTTTTCTAAACAAATAAAAGGTTATGAAGATTATGCAGAAATGCCACAAGATGAGGTAGGACCGTCTCCTGCACAACAAAAAGTAGCCGCTGCTGAATCAGCATTAGGACATTTAGATCAAAGAAGGAAAGAACAAGAAAAATTAAACCAACAAAAAAACTTAATTGAAGTATCCAAAGAACAAGTAGAGGCAGAAGGTCCTGATGCTGAAATGGTTAGAAAATCCTATGCTGAAATTGAATCAAATCTTAGAGACGTAGACCCTAAGACAGGTAGACTTAGTGTAGAAGCTACAAATTATTTAGCACAAATTCCTAAACAGACTTTATTAGATTATAGAGAAACTTATGGTTCAGACACTGATAGGTCTAAAATTACTGATGTTTTAGTTAAACAGGTAGACATACAAAAAGAAATTGATAAAGCAGATTCTATTCAATTAGGTAAAAAACCTAAGCCTCCAGTTCGTAAAGTTTCTGAACTTAAGTATCTTAAAATTAAAGAATATAAAGATAGAGAAGATTTAGAAAAAGCTAGAACCGAAGCTATAAACTTAGCTATGAAGCAATCTAAGATAGACCCTAAAAGACTTTTTAAAAATCGAAGTACGTTTGATAAGGTAGTAGGCTTACTTGGAAGAGTTGCAGGATTATATGGTTCAGTAAAATATGGTGGACCTGATTATTATGAACAATATTTAGACAAAGAAATAGCTAAAGACATTAAAGATCAAAAATTAGATCAAGAGTTTGCAAAACGAAAATTAGCTGCTGCAAACTTTAAGGTAGCTGCTCTTGCAAAAAGGTACGCTCTTTCCGCTGCTAGTGTTAAAGATAAACAAAATTTTAATAAAATAAATTTAAGTTATTTAGCTAAAGGTCAAAAAGTTATAGACAAACAAATTAAAGAAAAGAAAAAAATGGCAGACTTGGCTACCCTTAATAGAAGAGGCATAAGTAGCAATGAATTAGCCTATCTTATGGCTAAGTATCCTGAGCTTAAGCTACAACAGTCTTTAATTACTGCTAGGGATGGAAAACATTATTACATAATGGGTGGTTCACAAGCTGTTAAAAAAATAAAAGATAGTTTAGCAGATACTCAAGATTCTATTGATGGATTACGTGATCTTGAAGGATATGTAGATAAAGTTGGTATCTGGAATCAGGGATGGGCACCTTGGTCTTTTTTATCTAGAGACAGGGCAGAAGCAGAAGCCCTAAGAGATCGTTTGGTTGGTAAACTAAG
>TARA_R110002050_G_scaffold8737_5_pt1 | contig 10289 bp, 7 predicted proteins | sample TARA_R110002050 | Tara Oceans TARA_R110002050 (sample SAMEA4396988) | marine metagenome | biome: Polar Biome; feature: [DCM] deep chlorophyll maximum layer (ENVO:01000326); material: water (ENVO:00002006), including particulate matter (ENVO:01000060) such as... | depth 25 m
ATCCGTAAACCCATTACGCCCTGCGGACTTCTCCTTGCCAGGCGGAAGACTGAGCTGGCAAAATGGGTCATATTAAAGAAAAAGTGCTTTAAAGATTATCGACGCCGCTGTTTGCGCTCCAGCCACTGATCAAGGATTTTCTCGCAATCAGGCGATGGGCTGAAATGAAGGTTCGCGACATCCCCCTTACTGTTCTCAACCTCGAACGATAGCGATATTTTAAGGTCATCAAGAGTAATTGTGCCGCGAGAGCCGGATGTAAGCGGGTTTTGCAATTGTACCTTGCAGCCGCCTTTGGACAGATTGATGGTGTTGCCGCGTATGGCTTCACCATTCATGTTGATCTGAACCCTGGTGTTAATGTCGAATCTGGGGTCTCGGCGACGATTTACTTCCGGTGTTGCTGTGCGAACAATACGAACAAGGGTGGCGCGCAGTTCGGCAATGCTCTTGTCGACTTCGGATGCAATCCTGTTCATGTTTTCAGCCCGTTCCAGGTTGCTGTCGGCTTCTCGTGAAACATCGGTAATTTTTTCGGTCACCTGGTTTGATGCGGTTGCTGTTTCAACAACGCTACGGGCAATTTCCTGCGTCGCACTGTCTTGCTGGTGGACGGATATTTCGACATTGGAGGCGACTTGGTCGATGCGGCGGATGTTTGCGCTCATATGTTGAACGGCGGAAACAACCGAACCGGTAACCTGCTGAATATCGGCAATTTGGTGGGTAATTTCTTCGGTCGAACGTGCAGTTTGATTGGCCAGGTTCTTAACTTCCTGTGCCACCACGGCAAAACCCTTTCCTGCATCACCGGCCCGGGCTGCTTCGATTGTCGCGTTAAGGGCCAGAAGGTTGGTCTGGGCTGCAATGCCAGCAATCAGTTCGGCAACTTCACCAATACGGCCAACACTATCTTTCAGGGTTAATACAGTGCGTTCTGCCTCAATTCCTGAAGTGTTGGTTTCGGTTGCGATTGCTGTTGTTTCTTTGATTTGCCGCGATATTTCACGGATCGACACAGCAAGTTCTTCGGAGGCACCCGAGACGGCTTCCGCATTGGCAAGTGCTTCATGCGCTGCGTTAGCTACACTTTCAGAATTGGTTGAAACCCGTTGCGAGGATGCCGCCATGTCGCCGGCAGATGAATTCAGCCTTGATGTCTGGTCAATAATGGCTTCGACCACGATTTGTAATTCGCGTTCAACGGTTTCAGCCAAAATTTGCAGGGCCTTGACGCGCAGGGCGCTGGCTTTTTCTTCGTTTTCATATCGTTCAAGTGTGCCATAGGCCAGCTTGGCATGTAAGGCGCGCAACTGCTGGATTACGGGTTTGAAATCCGAGATGGATGGCAATTCAATTTCGTGGGACAGGTCATTCAGGGCGATGGCTTTAAAGTGATCTTCCATGCGCCGCAAAGGCTTGCACAATTTATGGGTTAAAAGTGTGCCGTAAATCAATGTCAGGGCAATGGTCGCGGCCAGTATCGCCAGATTTACCGTGATGGCGTTATAGCCGTTATGGTCTGCCCAGGCACCAAATCTGCCGGTCAGTACCATTAGAATCGCCATCGAGCCAAAGGCCACTGTCAGGCTGCCACGAATACCAGATACATAATGACGCAAAGATTGCCCAAAACCGATCCTGACAATTTGTCCGTCTTCCAGGTCGATATTCCTGGTGCCGTTGCGCAGGTCGGCATAAGTCTGTTCTGCTTCGCGTTTTTGCTCTGGCGTCGGTTTGGTTCGGATCGAGATATACCCGGTAACGTTTCCATCTTCGATGACGGGGGTGACGTTGGCGCGTACCCAGTAATGATCGCCATTTTTGCAGCGGTTTTTAACGATCCCCTGCCACGGACGCCCTGCCTTTACTGTGGCCCACAAATTGGCAAATGCTTCCTTGGGCATGTCACGGTGCCGTACAATATTATGGGCGGAACCAATGAGTTCATCTTCGCTAAAACCACTGATTCTTACGAAATCCCTGTTGGCAAAAGCGATCTTGCCTCCCGTATCTGTCCGCGAGACAAGGATGCTGGTGTCATCCATTTTGACTTCGCGATTTGTAACTGGCCCCGTATCGCGCATGGTTCCCCCCTTGGTGTTGCCCGTTTTGTGGCGTTTCAATCCCGTGTTAAATACACAGATACCGCGCGGGAAAAATTGATATATCTTTGTATCGTTCCATTAAAGATGATGGATTTTAAGATTATCCATTGGTATTGCGATGGGCCATCGCCCCGATATCGTCATTGTTCCGGGCGCTTTGCGAGATACAGAATCCAGATGCGGGGTTAATTGTTGTTTTGGGCTGGGGAATCGCTGTTTTCGGATGTTTAAGTGTCATGCTTGCAAAAACCCGGATGCACGTTAAAGGCCGCAAGGTTGGCTGAAGGTGATCAGAGGTTGTGTCTGGCGGCGTTTTGGTGGGGATATTGGCAAAAAAACACGAGCCCGTGCTGCCTATCTGCCGCCCATGCAATTTCCAATGTTGTCAGGGGGCGGTGGGCTGACTATAAACGTGACAGCTCGTCTGGCTCTCTGGCTATAATTGCTGCGGGGCCATCATCCTTTTCTTGCGGGAATTTCAGGTCAGATATGATGGATTATCAAGTCGCGCGCCACAACATGGTGGAAAATCAGGTTCGTACCAACAAGGTTACCGATCCTTTGGTCATCGCAGCGATGGAAGATGTCCCGCGGGAACGGTTTTTGCCTGAAAGCAAGCGTGATGTTGCCTATGTCGACGAAGACATTTCCATTGGTAACGGTCGCTATGCCATCGAGCCGATGGTTATTGCCCGTTTGATGCAGGTCGCCGAAATCGCCACCACCGATGTCGCGCTCGTTATTGGCGCAGGGTATGGTTATGCCTGTGCGCTGCTGTCACGGGTTGCGGAAACGGTCGTCGCGGTTGAGGGGGACGGCGCAATGGCGCAGGCCGCCGAAAAAATCATGCAGGACAATAATTTTGACAACGTGATCGTTGTTGAAGGGGACGTTGTTAAGGGATACGCCAAACAGTCTCCTTATAATGTCATTCTGTTTGATGGTGCTGTGGCCGAAGTGCCGGAAGCCATTTTGTCGCAATTGGCAGAAGGCGGGCGTTTGCTTGCTGTTGTTCGTGAAGAGAACAAGGTTGGCATTGCGCGTTTGTATGAACGTGAGCATGGTGTCATCGGGCATCGTGACCTGTTTGATGCAAACGTACCGTATTTGCCGGGGTTTGAGCCGGTCGAAAGTTTTGTCTTTTAAGTCACAATGAAACATATCGTTCCGGTAACAGGGTGCTGATATCGGAACGCATCGTTGTGTTATTTGTTGTTGCAAGGTCTGGTTCAATTGGACATGGTCCGGGATATTTCGTGTCAGGAAGTGGCGGGGCTGATTAAAACATCAGCGCCGCTTACCCTTGTTGATGTGCGCGAAGACTGGGAAGTTGAAATTTGCGCGATTGACGGGGCCTTGCATATACCGCTTGGCGATATCGCACGCCGTCTTGACGAAATTGGCACCGATAAACCGGTGGCGGTTTTATGTCATCACGGTGTTCGCAGCCGCCACGCGGCGATGTTTTTGGCGGTACAAGGTGTTAAAGACGTTTTTAATATCGCTGGTGGTATAGAAAAGTGGGCTATCGATATCGCACCAGAAATGTCACGATACGAATGATGAAAATGAATTAGTTCGGCTAAATGAAGGGAAAATTGGAAATTTTGCTTCCAACGACCTCTTTTTTTAGACATTTTTATTGGCAACGTTACCAAATCGGAACTGCGCTGGGGTCGGGACTTAGTGTAGGACTTTGACAAGGGTGTATAAATGATAAAACGGTTCTTGCTGACCTGTAGCATTCTGGCTACTGCCGGGGTGGTCTCTGCAGCGGCGTCTGCTGAAACCCTCGATGATGCGCTTGCCAAAGCATATCAGAGCAACCCGACACTCGAAGCCGGCCGGGCACAACTGCGCTCTACGGACGAGGAAATTTCAAAGGCGCTTTCTAACTGGCGGCCCACGGTTCAATTAAGTGGTAGTGCAGGTATCCGCAGACTTGATGTTGATACCGATAATGCATCCACAACAAATGATTCGACGCTTAACCCTTACCAGGTCGGCTTGAATGTCAGCCAGCCTTTGTATCGTGGTGGACGGACCGAAGCCGAAACCGAACGCGCCGATGCGCGGATCAAGGCACAGCGCGCGGCTTTGCGCTCAAGTGAACAGACCGTGTTTCTTGATGTTGCAACCGCTTATTTTAACGTTCTGCGTGACACAGCGGTTGTGGAACTGAACCAGAACAACATTCGCGTGCTTGAACGTCAGCTTGAAGCAACACGGGATCGTTTCTCGGTGGGGGAAGTTACCCGTACCGACGTGGCACAGGCTGAAGCCCGCCTGGCGGGTGCCAAGGCTAACCTGATTGCAGCACAGGGAACGCTTGCCAATACGCGTGCGGTCTATGAACGCCTGGTTGGCAATGCACCGACGGACCTTAAAATTCCTGATCCGCTTGGAGGACTGCCGACCGGTGTCAAGCAGGTGGTTGAAACCGCCAGTGCACAGCATCCGGATGTTTTGCAGGCACAATATTCTGAAGACGCTGCCCATGATGATATTCGTCTGAGCGAGGGTGCCCTTTATCCCGTCGTCAGCCTGTCAGCAGGTGTATCGCGCAGCAGCGAATCCTCGTCAGAAGACACCACCACGGATAATGCCGAGATTCTTGCCGAAGTAACGGTTCCGATCTATCAGCAGGGCGCTGAATATTCTACCATTCGTGCGGCCAAGCAGACAGCGGGGCAGGCGCGGCTGGTGGTGGATCAGACCCGTCGGCAAGTAATTGAAAGTGCGACCAGTGCCTGGGAAAACCTGGTAACGGCACGTGCAAGTATCGAAAGCCAGCAGTCTGAAGTTTCGGCTGCCGAAGTTGCTCTTGACGGTGTTCAGCGTGAAGCGTCTGTTGGGTCGCGTACGGTTCTTGACGTTCTTGACCAGGAACAGGAACTTTTGCAGGCGCGTGTATCTCTGGTACAGTCCCGTCGTGATGCAGCGGTTGCCGAATTTGAGGTTAAAGCAGCAATCGGTGCCCTGAATGCACAGGTTTTGGGTCTGCCGGTTGAAATTTACGATGTAGAACAAAACTATAATAAAGTTAAGGATCAATTGTGGGGATCTGATTGATCTGGAAGTGCCAACACCGGCCCCGAACGGTATGGGGTCGGATAATCGACCGGACCAGTTCGGTGATTATTTTTTAGCGCGAAAGAAAACCAATGAGTGACGGGCAACAGGAACCTTCGATGGAGGACATCCTTCAGTCCATTCGCAAAATTCTTGCGGATGAGGGAGAGGATGAGAAAAAGGAACCGGCAAAACGAAAGCCGACCCCGGTGCCTGAACCTAAACCTAAACCAGAGGTTTTTGACGAGCCGGAAGATGAGTTCGACGAACTGGTTCTGGAAGATGAACCCGAAGAGCTGGAACTTGAGGACGAAGAGCCAGAGCCGCTTGATCTTGATGATGAAGAGGAAATGGAACTTGCTCCGGAAAGCATGGATCTTGACGATATGCTCGATTTTGAAGAGCAGGTCGAAGAAGAACCTGAGCCGGAACCCGAACCGGAACCTGTTCGCGAAGAACCGCGACGTCCGGTACCAGCTTTTTACGAGGAAGAAGATGACGACGAGCCTGCGCTGATTTCCGGGCAGACTGAATCTTCGGCCTCGGGCAGCATGACAGAACTGGCTCAGGCTGTTGCACGTAAGCGTGCAATTGGCTTGGGGATCAATGCCGGTCATGCCACCCTTGAAGATCTGGTGCGTGATATGCTGCGCCCGATCCTGAAAGAGTGGCTTGACGAGAATTTGCCTTACATGATCGAGCGCCTTGTGAAAAAGGAAATCGAGCGGATTGTCAGCCGCGCCGAAGACCTTTAGGCGAGCCGATTAGTAACAATCAGCGGCGCGCCTTTCGGTGCGCCGCTTTTTTTCTTTTCTCAATAAAACCCGCAGCGGATCAGAAAGACGATGTTGGATAAAACCTACAACCCGACCGACGTGGAAAACAAACTCTACGAAAAATGGGAAAAATCCGGGGCATTTGCCGCCCATCCGGAAAGCAAAGAAAATCCCTATGTCATTATGATGCCGCCGCCCAACGTGACCGGCAGCCTGCATATGGGGCATGCTTTGACCTTTACCTTGCAGGATATTCTGGTGCGCTATAATCGCATGATCGGCAAGGATACCCTGTGGCAGCCGGGCACGGACCATGCCGGTATTGCGACCCAGATGGTGGTGGAACGTCAGCTTGGCGCCCAAAATGTGACCCGTCACGATCTGGGCCGTGAAAAGTTCGTCGAAAAAGTCTGGGAATGGAAAGAAGAATCGGGCGGAACGATTACCAATCAGTTGCGCCGCCTTGGCGCATCGCCCGATTGGCCGCGCGAACGCTTTACCATGGATGAAGGCCTGTCGTCTGCTGTGCGCAAGGTGTTTGTCACCCTGCACAAACAGGGGTTGATTTATCGCGACAAGCGACTGGTCAACTGGGACCCGAAACTTCTGACCGCAATTTCAGACCTGGAAGTCGTCCAGAAAGAAGTTAAAGGTCATTTCTGGCATTTTAAATATCCGATCGAAGGCCGTGAGGGTGAATTTATTACCGTTGCCACCACGCGCCCGGAAACAATGCTGGGCGACACGGCTGTTGCGGTTCATCCCGACGATGAACGCTATGCGGATCTGGTTGGTAAATATTGTATTTTGCCAATTGTTGGCCGTCGAATTCCGATTGTCGCCGATGAATATGCCGACCCTGAAAAAGGGTCCGGTGCCGTTAAAATCACCCCGGCGCATGACTTTAACGACTTTGAAGTTGGCAAACGCAACGATTTGGAAAAAATCAATATTCTCGATGACCACGCCTGCATCAATGACAATGCCCCGGAAGAATATCGCGGCATGGACCGCTTCAAGGCACGCGAACTGATCATTGCGCGGATGGACGAATTTGGTCTTTTGGAAAAGATCGAAGACACCGTTCATATGGTGCCCTATGGCGACCGCTCAAACGTTGTGATCGAGCCTTACTTGACGGATCAGTGGTTTGTGAATGCCGAGGTGCTGGCAAAACCGGCAACCGAAGCCGTCGAAGATGGTCGCATCCGGTTTGTGCCGAAAAACTGGGAAAACACCTATTTTGAATGGATGCGCAACATCCAGCCGTGGTGTATTTCACGGCAGTTGTGGTGGGGCCATCGTATTCCTGCATGGTTTGGCCCGGATGGCACTTTCTTTGTTGAAGAAACCGAAGAAGAAGCCATTGCCGCCGCCAAGGCACATTACGGCAAAGAAGTTGAACTTGATCAGGAAACTGATGTTCTTGATACGTGGTTTTCATCTGCCTTGTGGCCGTTTTCGACCCTTGGCTGGCCCGAACAGACGCCGGAACTTGGAAAATACTATCCAGGTGATGTGCTGGTTACCGGGTTTGACATCATTTTCTTCTGGGTTGCCCGTATGATCATGATGGGAATGCATTTCATGGACGGGCAGGTGCCGTTTCGTGATGTGTATATCCATGCCCTGGTACGTGATGAAAACGGCCAGAAAATGTCCAAGTCAAAGGGCAACGTGATTGATCCGCTTGATCTGATTGCAAAATTTGGCTGTGATGCCCTGCGCATGACGCTGACGGCCCTTGCCGCACAGGGCCGCGATATCAAACTTGCAGAATCCCGGGTGGAAGGGTATCGCAATTTTGCGACCAAAATCTGGAACGCCGCACGGTTCTGCGAAATGAACGAATGCAATGTTGTTGACGGATTTGATCCCAAATCGGTTAAAACGACCTTGAATCGCTGGATCGTTGGCAAGGTTGCCGAGGCCGCCAGGAACGTTTCGGGTTCGATTGAAAACTATCGTTTCAACGATGCCGCAGCCGGTGCGTATCAGTTTGTTTGGGGTACTTTTTGTGACTGGTATCTGGAACTGGCCAAGCCGGTTTTTATGGGCGATGATGCCGATGCCAAGGCCGAAACGCGTGCGACAGCGGCCTGGGTTTTTGATCAGATTTTGCTGATCCTGCACCCGATCATGCCGTTCATCACCGAAGAATTGTGGGCGCAGACCAGCGAAAAACATACTGGTTTGTTAATGGCGCAAGCCTGGCCGACATTAGGTGACGATCTGATCGATACCAATGTTGAAGCCGAAATGGATTTGGCGTTGCGCCTGATCGGTAACATTCGTGGTGTTCGTTCGGAAATGAATGTACCGCCATCCGCCGAAGTGCCGATTTATCTGGTGGATGCCACCGATGCCATGAAAGCCGCCATTGCTGCGCAGGAAGCCCAGGTAAAGCGCTTGGCCCGTGTTGCCGTGATCGAGTTTATTGGTGCGGATCGGACCGAAGCTGTGGCAAAAGGCGCGATCCAGACAGTGGTTGACGGTGTGCCCGTGTTTGTTTCTGTGGCGGATTTCATTGATGTTGCGGCCGAAAAATCGCGACTTGAAAAAGAAATAGAAAAAATCGGCAAATATATCAAAGCGCAGGAAGGAAAACTTTCCAACGAACGCTTTGTTAGCCGTGCCCCGGAAGAAATTGTTGCCGCTGAGAAGGCCAAACTTGAAGATGCCCGGAATACCTTGGGTAAACTTCAGGAAGGTTTTGATCGCATTGCTGCCATGTAAGGGTGTGAATTTCATAACCTGATCACGAAAAGGGGTGTCGCATTTGCTGCATCCCTTTTTTGTCACTGGTATTGGTGATGGAATCGCCTAAATTGTCGCCACGTGTTTTACGCAGGAGACATTGTGATGCCGCTTTCCCGTTTGCCGTCGCCGCCCTATTATGCTGTTATTTTTTCCTCTATTCGTACCGATGGCGATAGCGCGGCATATGGCGCTAAAGCCGCCGAGATGAGCCGCCTTGCCGCACAACAGGATGGATATTTGGGTGAAGATTCGACCGAGCGCGACAGCGAAGGTATGGGCATTACCGTATCGTACTGGCGTGATGAAGCGGCCATCAAGGCATGGAAATTACAGCTCGATCACACCGCAGCCCGTAATATGGGCCGCGAAAAGTGGTATCGGAGCTATACCTTGCGGGTTGCGAAAATTGAGCGAGCCTATGATTTTGATCGGCCGGATGCGGACGGCGATGCTGTCAGCCGGAACCAGGATTGATGCTGGTCGAAGAATACCCGTTTATTGAACCCGATATTGCCTTTGGTGCTTTGGCAGGTTCAGGTAAGTGCCAGTTTCTGGATTCTGGAAATGACGCCGGATTTTCCTATATCGCGCTAAACCCCATCCATATAATCACGGCCCGTGACGGGCAGGTGTGCCTGGATGGTGTCGATGTGCCCGGTAACCCCTTTGCTGTCCTTGGCACTTTGATGGCCCAATATGAGGTTCCCCACGATGCGACCTTGCCGCCTTTTCAGGGCGGGCTGGTTGGCTATTTTGGCTATGATTTGTGCCAGCAACTGGAAAACCTGCCGGAACCTGAACAGGACTGGATAAACATCCCCGATTTGATGGCGGGCATTTACGATGTTGTTCTGTCGTTTGACCTTGCCAAACGCCGGATGTGGATCATTGCGCATGGCTTTTGCGCGCCGCAAAGTCAGGCGCAACGGATGCGTGCGCGAGAGAAACTGGCCGATATCAAAGACCTGCTTCGTCGGGCCATGCCATTTGAGGTAGACGTTCCTCAAGCCCCCGAATTACCGGCCATGATGTCGTGGCAGGCCAACTTTAACCGCGCGGATTACGAAAATGCGGTGCGCCGGGTGCTGGATTATATATTTGCGGGTGATATTTTTCAGGCAAATTTATCGCAATCGTTTTTTGCGCACTATGGCCTGGGGCAGATGCCAGACAGATTTGCTCTGTATCGCAGACTGCGCGGCTTAAGCCCGGCACCGTTTGGCGCATATCTGGATTTTGGTGCGGTTGCTATATTGTCAAATTCGCCCGAGCGCTTTTTGAAAGTTGATGCTGACGGCAGGGTGGAAACCAAACCGATCAAAGGCACGCGTCCGCGCGGCAACACACCGCTGGAGGATGCCGCAAATGCACAGGAATTGTTGTGCTCGGACAAGGACCGGGCAGAGAATGTCATGATTGTCGATCTGTTGCGCAACGATCTGTCCAAGGTCTGTGAACCGTACAGCGTTGTTACAAAGGCGATTTGCCAGCTTGAAAGTTTTGCCAATGTTCACCATCTGGTTTCAACGGTCGAGGGCAGGCTGGAAACCGAAAAAACGGCGATTGATGCGTT
>TARA_R110002050_G_scaffold5875_3_pt1 | contig 10275 bp, 9 predicted proteins | sample TARA_R110002050 | Tara Oceans TARA_R110002050 (sample SAMEA4396988) | marine metagenome | biome: Polar Biome; feature: [DCM] deep chlorophyll maximum layer (ENVO:01000326); material: water (ENVO:00002006), including particulate matter (ENVO:01000060) such as... | depth 25 m
CAAGCCATCTTAGGTAATTGTTTATCCGCAGGGGTGTGGTGGCGTTTCATATACTCTTCACCTTTGTCGACTGGGACATGTTTTTCCTCTTCACGCTTCAGCTTTTGCTGATACCGTTTTCGTTGTGCAGGAGTCATTCCGGCAGGCTCGGTGAACTTGCCTCCGATCTTGCTCTCAGGGTTGAGCTTACGCGACTTTTGAGTCTCTGCCCTGGCCTCGTCCTTCATGCGCTTGATGATGGCTGATGGATCTTGGTTGTCAGGGTTCTTAGTCTTAGGCATAATCGTCTCCTATTTAGCTTCTGCGGGCGGGGTGCCCTCTCGGATGGGTGCACCACCGCCTGCGGCGAGGGCTTCTTCTGGTGCGGGTGCACCACCCTCAGCCATCAAGGCTGCGAGTAGCTCGGGGGGAATCTCGCCTTCAGCTCCACCACCAGCTGGGGCAGCTGCGCCACCGAGAGCTGCTTGGGCGGCTAACTGTGACTCAGCGGCCACTTTGGCGACTACGTCAGGCTCGGGCATGAGAATCTTGTTGGGCAGTCCCATACCTTGGACGACTTCTTCAGTGAACCGACGCACATCGACGTTGGGGTTCTGCATGAAGAAGGGGATGAGTTGCATCATCGTCTCGGCCATTACGCTTGGGTTCTGCTTGATGGGGTTGTAGCTCACCATCTCGAAGTCCATCTCAACGTCACGGATTGTGTCCAGAGTGACAGCCTGCCATTTACGCCCACCTGCCACACGAACCTGCTTAGGCTCAGACATGTATTTACGGCTCAGGTAGAAGGCTTTTGCTGCGACATCTTCCATGGCGGAATTGATGTGGCCCTCTCGGGTAGCAAGTCGAGTACGCATCTGGGCGTCGATGATTGCCATCTCTGTTGCGGTTCTGGCTCCGGTGACCTGGCCACGGGCCGCTTCGGCAAGTGCGCTGACGAATGCTGCGTCGTCTTCCTGACGCATGATGAACTCTTTGACACCTGTGGGTGCCATGGGCATCGGCATCTCGTAGAAGAGTGTAGCCAGGGTGCGCAGGGCTTCGCTGTTCTCTGGCGCGATACCGACGAAGGAACCCGTGGCGGCTTCGACAGCTTTGTTCAGGTCTTCTTCGCTGATTCGACCAGAATCGTAAAGGATACGAGGAATCATCAAGTAGGTGATTTGCTTCCAGTGTGTCAACAGGTCGTTGACGGTCTCTTGTTGGTCGAGCACCAGTTGCACTTCGCTGAGGCCGGCACAATCGACACCAGACTGGTTCAGGCTGAACATGCTGTAGGGCACGTAGTCAATCTTGTCTTCAAACACGATGGCATCAGCTTGCTTGACGTAGTGCTGCATGATGCCGCTTTCACGGTTGTAGTATTCCCAGACAGTGACCCACTTGAACGCATCGCGTACAGAGTCGGAATTGCCCCTGGAGGCGTCACCCAACATCCATTTGGGGTAGCGGTCGGGACGGATGTCATCCAGGTTCTTCACCTTGTACTGCCCCGACTCGACGCGCTGTTGGAATTCTTCCCAGGGAATAACGGTGGCTTCCAACCAGTACCGAATGTCGTCCACATCTCGGACGGTCAAGTCAAAGAACAGGTTCGATGGGTCCACCACTGTAATCTTTGGGCGGTCGTTGATGACATCCCACCCAGTCTTGAAGATGCCCCGTTTGCAAAGAACGGCGTCGATAAGGGCAGTCGCGGCTCTGCGCCGCATCTTGTTGGACTTAAAAATCCACTCCATCAACCCATTCACAGCAGGGGCAAGCTCTTGGGCCGACTCACCGCGGGGGTTGGCACCGACCTGGGGGTTTGGTCCCAGTAGGGCGCTTACCGCAGTGTCTGCGATGGCGTAGATGAGGTTCTTAGAGCACAGCAGCGACTTCGACATGCTGTCTGTGTCTGTGAACGTGGAGTCCTTTAGCGACCAGAATGCACCACGGTAGAAGCGCCGAGCCTTGTCAAAGGCCTTCTTTTCATGTGATTGGTAGTGCTTTAGGTGGCGCTCAATGAGGGAGCTTAATTTGGGGGCCATGGGTAATTACTCTGCGTCGGGTCCAGCCCGGTACGTTGACGATTCTACTTTGGTTGTGGGCTTGGTGCGCTTACTCTTCGCAGCCAGCCCGGTTTTGAGGGCTTCGGCGCGTTTCTGTTGGGCCCCTGCAGTGGGGTCAGTTGAAGGAAAGCGGTCCCCTTCCCACGGACTTTGTTGCTTGCCGCCGATGACTCGTCGGAACAATCGATCTTCCATGTTACCGAACCTCTGTATCAAGTCGGACTCGTCGGGCGTCAGGCCGTAGCGTTCTCGAAGCGTGTCCGGGTTTTCGGTTCGCAGCTTGTGCACATGCTCTAGGAAGCGCTGACGTTTTTCCGCTTGAGACTCGCTCTGGGGGCTCTCGCCCAGCCGCGCCTCTCTGCGCTTTGCGTCTATCAACTCTTCGTATGTAGGCATCTTATCTTCGTATGTAGGCATCTTAGCTCCACGTGCGCGGGGGCGGTTTGAAAGGACTGCGTGATTCGGCACGTTTGTGACTGCTGAACTTGTCGAGGTCCCTGATTGTAACCCGTCCAGTTTCGTACTCGTTACTGCGTTCGAGGACGGCTCGTGTAAAGTTGCGACGGGAAAGCACGTCAGCCGCCATAATGGCAGTTCTGGCACGGTCGAAGTGATGTGTGATGCCATCAAGGCCTTTCACGCGTTTCTTGCGGCTACCGTCATAGTTCATCAACTGGTGGAGCGTTCCGCGAGATCGGATTGTAATCTCTTCGTCGCGGAGCAACTGCACCAGGCGCGCCTCAGCTTCTTGGATTCGTTTCTCTGTGGCGTACCAACCAGGGTGGTTGCGACTTGTCCAGAGGAGGTTGCGACATCGTTTATCCTTGAGCACGGCGATGCAGGCCATGGCGTTGGACTCAACCACTAACAGAGCGTTGTTGTAGCGCCGTTGTACATTCATCAGTCGAGCAGCAAAGCGCGTGGGGTCTTCTCGGTCTTCCCAGAAGCCCACTTCCCTCCGGTTAATCGCGTCCCAGACAGTGAGTGCGCTTTGGTCACCCGTACCACCAAAGCCGGCGGGGTCAGCTGTCACGATGTAGCGACCGTCCGGGGCCGGTGGCTCGATTTCTCGGCACGAGAAGCGGTTGAGGGGTGGGTCAGTGACGGCGCCCGCCAACATTGGCTTCAGAATCTCAAGTGGCATGATGGGCGCGTAGGCACCCAACCACCCATCGTATGGGTCTGAGGGGTACTTGCTACTGAATAGTCGTTCATCCCCGACGAACTCAGTGTTCAGGGCAGAGCGGCGAAAGGCCAACCCGTTTGCGCTGAGGCCTTCGTGGCGAGAAAGGTAGTCTCGTTCTTCTTCGGTCGGGGTGAAGCCACCCTTGGTTTCAATTTGGCAGCTTTCGTCTTGCCACCACTTGAGGAACAGGGGGTGGAAGCGACTCTTACCCTCCAACGCTGAGTGCCACATCTGCTCATGATGAGAGCCGCCACGACCTGGGGTGCTTTCCAAGATGATGCGGGCGTTGGGACGCTTGTTCACTGTCGGGAAGATGTTGATGGCTGCTTTGCGTTGCCATTGCGCCTCACCAAACTCAGTGATGATGAGGCGGTCAATCGAACGGCCGATGGCTGGGCTTCGACCACCGGCTGTCAGAACTTTGATGCCTCCGCCGTGGCAGAAGTGCATTTGGGTTGAGCCGGCTTTACGCCCAGCAGCCAGGGGTACGCGCACATCGTCCGGCAATCGGTGGTAGGCGAACAGGATGCGCTCAAAGATGTCCTCTGCCGTGTCTTGACGCTCTGCGATGAGTAGACCCTTTACACCCGACAGATACATGCAGTCACGCAGCAACAGCATCACACTGATGGTGGTAATCTTGGCCTGTCTGAACTTGTTGACCAGAACCCAGCGATGATCATGGACCGCCTGGATGAGCTTCAGCTGGGTCGGTGTGGGGTTCAGGTACCCAGTAGACTCATCTTCTCGAACAATCTGACACATGCTCACAAATGAGGACGGCGTGGCGAACATTGCCTGCACCTTACCCATGTGAAGACTGGGGTCGTAGGCAAGGTCGGCGCCGTTCGGCAAGACCAGAGGGCGGGGTTTTGCACGTGAGGCCATGTCGGGATGGTAGCATGCGAAAGAGTATGCGTCCCGCAGCAGCAGAAGGTTACCAGTGAAACGGAGGTTGTTATGGATGAGAAGCGGATTCAGAAAGCGGGTGAGCGCCCAGGCGCGCTGCGGAAAACGCAAGTCGAAGAAGGCGGGCTCACTTCCGGCAAAGAGCTGGAGCCAGCGATTGTGGGACAGCAGACGAAGGCTGAGGGCGGTAAGAAGCTGACGGCGCCCCAACGCCGATTGTTGAGGCAAGCTGCGATGACCCGACCGCTGGGGGAAGGAAGCTCATGAGTGTCGGCGCTGACGTGCAGAACACAACTTATTCCGACCTTCGCTCCGCGAAAGCAGAGGGAGCGAAAGCGAAGAAGAAGAAATCTCGGCGCAATCTCATCCGCCACGTGCTCCAGGCGCAAGGGTCGAACAAGCCGAAACCTAAATCCAGTGGTGGTTATTGATCTGGTGATTGCTTGCGCGTTGTGTCAACTCAGTGTAAGACAAGAGTACGCACCCTTTCGCACTGGTGGGTAGCCCCGAGCGGGTCCACGGAAGGTATGAGAAGGATAAGCGAGGACAATTTTCTTTAACTCTTGCCTGCCGGGATGCTGTGCGCAGCCCCCGTGAATGGGTGTCCTCGGCGATAGGTGTGCAATGTCTATTTCAACTGAAGTACTGAACACGACGTTCAGCGACCTACGTGGTCCGCTGATCAACTCGTTTGTTCGTAGTAACGAATTGTGGGAATCCCTCGATAAAAAAGCCCGTATGCCAATGGAAGGCGGTTCATTGATTGAACGTTCTTTCGCTGGTGGTGCCCCCGCTCGCGGTGTTGGCGTCTACGTCGGTGACGAGCTTCTCAACATGACCCGGCGTCAACAGACCAAGCGTTTCAAGGTTGAACCGCATCGTCTCGTGGTCGCTATCAACATTCCGAAGAAAGAGCTGAACTACAACAGCGGCAAGCTGGCTGTGATTCGACTCATCGAGGAATATCCCCAGACCACCATGCAAGGTGCGATGTCGGATATCAACCAGTACTTGTTGACTGGTGTTTCTCGCGGCCTCGTCTTCCAGACGGCCGAGCTGAAAGGACTTTTGACCCTCAACGGTGAAATCTCTGACGGTATCGGAACTGGTGTGACCAACGGACTGTTGGACTTTGCGGCTCCTGCCTCGCAGTCGGCAACGGTCCAGAATGTGGCAAAGAGCAGCAGCTACTACCACTTCAACAACTTCCTCGACATTGGTACATGGGGTACGGATGGTCTTCTCGACTTGCGTCGGGTGTACCGTCAGTGCGCACATTATGCCGGTGGTATGGGTAAGGGTCCTGACCTCGTGATCATGGATGACGAAACCTACGCCAACTTTGAAGAAACCAAGCGGACCAACATCCGTGTTCAGGTTCTCGAAGACAAGACTGAAAAAACCAACATGCTGGGTCTCGACCTTGGTGTGGCCTCGGTGTACAGCTCGCTCGACCTCGACCGAACCCTGTTCACCACGGGCTCTGGCGCAAACAGTCCTGCTGACGGGTGTACTTACATCCTGAACACTGACTTCCTCGAAATGCCGATGCATGAAGCACCCAAAATCACTGAGTTCAAAGAACGTGTCGGTGACCAGGATGTTGTGACGGCTATCTTCTCGATGCAGTTCAATATGATCTGCACCAAAACTCCAGCCCAGGGCGTTGTCTCTGGTGGCGCAGCTTAGGAGGCTACCATGACTGTAAGAGTTAAAACTGATGCCATCGACACGACGTACACGTCCGAGGTCTACGCTGTAGGTACTCGTTATGTACAGCCTGCCGATGAGGTAACTGCGGCCAACTCGACTCACTACGGTGACCGGGAATGGATCTTCGTCTACAATGACGAGGCGTCTACGGCGTTTGCTGAAGGTGACGTGATTATGCTGGATAACGGCGATTACGCTCCGTACCACGGGCTGCTCTCCACTGCGACACTTCATGTGTATCGTATTCTTGGAGTTGCAGGTCATGCGATTGCTGCTGGCTCATATGGCTGGATTGTTGCAAAGGGCGTGTGCGAAGTAGCTTGCACGGGCAGTGTCGCTCAGGGTGATCGCTTGGTTTCAGGCGCCAACGCTGACGCAGGAACACTCACACTGAATGCGGATGCAACCACTGACAACCTTGAGTGTGTCTTTGGTATGGCTCTTGAAGCTGACGCAGGTTCATCTGCAGGGGATAAGGCGACAGCCATCGTTCAATCTGTGTGGTAGGCAGCTGGTTCATGATACATTTGGGTCGGGGCTGAAAAGTCCCGGCCCATTGTTTTGGAGGATACGTGGACACAAGTCTTGGTGCATTACGCGAACGGCTGCTCAACTTTCGAGCCTGGGACAGCTCGGGTAAGACTTTCGATAAACGTGTTCGCGCGGCATTAAACACAGCGTTGGACCGGTTGGCGGGAGATGTGCCTGAAGCGCTTGTCCCTGACGAGGAACATGTGGTGTTGTACGCGGACGTCATAGGGTCCAGCACAGACGTCACATCCTTGGTGACGGCGCGGGTGAAAGTAGACAGTGCCGACTCGTTGGTCCTACAGTTCACAGACAGTGCGGGGGCGGACTTTCCTGCCTCTCCTTTGTGGACGCCTAAGACGAACGGCACCTGGGATGGTGTCATGCATCTTGAGATTAAAGACTCAGGCGGCACCTGGTACCGTCGACAGAGTCGGGAATGGTGGGCGACAGTGACACCGGCCACGGGTGCGTACAAGTACTACGTGTCGATTGATCGACCCTGGCACAACACGTCGGACACGTTGATGGACTTTCGTATTCATCAACCTGAGTTCTTTGTGCGCGACAACGTGATGCGGATTTTAGAGCCTGCTCGTGTGTGGGACTCAACACGACAACAAATTTGGGCGTTGGACACTGGCGGCGCCTATCGACAGGACATGATCGATTTCCGCGGAGAGACCAAAGGACGCCCCTTTCGCATGTGGCGTGGGCGCCATTTTCAGCTGCAACCTCCTCGGACAGCCCCCGCCTTCAACGGACAGGGGAAAGGGTCTGGATGGGTCGGCCCTGCCCAAGAAGGCGAGTTTCGGTTCTGCTACACATATGTGTGGGGTAAGCGCGGCCAAGAGTGGCAGGTGTCACCTGGCGGCACGCAAGACCCGGTGTGGGAGAGCGCCCCCTCCCCAGTAAGCGCGTCGTATAAGCATTCTGAGTACGCGGGGGAGTCCATCGAGCTGCAGGCGACTAACGTTGACGCCATGTTGGCTTATGACGTTGCGAGCAGCACTCGCGAGACACGGTCTGGTCTGCGCATCCGATTTTACGTGGCCCGCGATGGTGTTGAGACGACAGGCGCAGGCTCATACAACAACGTGGAGACAGCCGGTATCTTCTATTTATTGGCTGAGATTGACCCTGCCGAGACCACGACAGAGGCCACCTACACTTGGACTGGTGCAGTCCTCCCCGACTATCATCGGCCGTTAGAGCACAGCACGGGCTATTTCGCGCACAAGGTTTACCCGCATCAAGATGCTGACTACGAACTCGACTTTCGGGTCCTACGTCTTCCGCGTAAGTTTGTGGACGACCAGGACACTGCGCCGATTCAACGAGACGCTGTGCCCGCCCTCATCGAGCTGGGGCTGCACTACCTTTGCTTAAATGATGGCGCTGACCAAACAGGTGCGCAGATGCACCTTGACCGTTACCAGACATTGGCAAGGCGGTATCGACACCGATATGCCAACCCAGGTAGAGTGGTTGAGCCCGTGTCTTTAGCAGGACAACGCGTTCGACGGCGATACGGGACATTTTCCAGCGAATAGCGGCTATGTGGCTGCTGCAGCTATCACCGGTAGGACAACCAGGAGACACTATGATCGGACCCTATCTTTACCGATTTCCTCGCCCTGACTTGGGCAGCGTCATGGAACGCACCAATTTGAACACCATGCACGAGCAAGCACTCGTTGTGGGACTGATGAGCACAGGTGATAAGTCCTGGCAAGCTGTCCTGATGACGCGTAACGGCGTGGAGTACGTATCTTCAGACTTGGAGTTGCGTGGCGATTTCGATTGGCGTCCTCGGGGATGGGTACATGATCGACAGTCGAACTGTTTCGTGCCCCCTGGAATTCACTGGGACGAAGAAGCCGGCGAGTATTCGGGTGAGATTGACCAGGCAGCGTTGGCTCACGCAGGTGAAGTCCAGCGGGTAGGTGGGCAACTTGCACCGAAGCTCCCGGTCCCTCGTCAAGGGGAGAAGTATCCCACGTGGAAATCTCGGGTGTACCGCTCGATGCCTGAGTTGAAAGAAGACTTGCGCACCCCAATCTTGTTGGCTGAGACGTGGCAAGCTGCAACAGCGTAGGTAGAAATGGCAGGACGGAGAAATCGGTTCGGTGGTTACACCAAGGTGTCTCGTGACGCTTTGGCTTCATCCGCTTCGAGTGCTCTGTCCCAAGCCAAGCTGATGGCCCAGGTTGCTATCAGTGCGCGACATGCTCATCTGTTCGATGGCTCCACTGCCGCTTTGGTGAGTGGGGTCCATCCATATCGGGAGGTACCAGACGCGGCCCTGACTCAGATGGCGACTGCACCTGGCTCAGGGGTGCTTGTTTCGACCTCAGCGAGCACTGTGCGCAAGGCACGACGTGTGTTTGGGTACTTCAGCTTGACGGCGACAGGAGCGGTGACAGCGGTAATTAGCTGTCTGGTCGAGACATCAGTCGCCTCGGGCGCGTACAATACAGTCGTGGTTGCACAGATTCCAGCAGGCGTCACTGGCGCGTTTAAGATTCCTTACCAATTCGATGTATTGGCGGGCCTTCGATATAAGTTCGTCAAGGGTGGGGGTTCAGGGGTTACGGAGACCATCAGCGCATACTCATTTATGGAGTGGTAGATGGCAGGCCCCACCGACCAATCAGTTCGGCGCTTTATTGTTCCGCCGGGAGAGGCGCAGAAGGTCTTTTCACCGGGGTCTCTGGCACAGCTGGTCAAGAACTTTGAGGCCACACCAGAGGGTACGCTGAAGACTGTGGTCGGCCCCGCCGTCTTTGAGCCTAATGAAGTCTACGAAGGACTGACTCGGACAACGCCATCAAGCTCAGCGTTGGATCCTACGTATTTGGTAACAACTGAGTTGGGCACGCCGCATGCTGTATTTCACGCCACATTGCTGGGTGGACTCTGCGATATGCTGCTTATTCGGTCAGGCACAGCTATCTTTCGGCACCAAGGGTGGAAGCGTAGTTGGGTCGCCATAGATGGGTTCACCGGCACCGCTATTACTTCAGACCATCTATCGAATGACGAATCGCCCAGATACCCCGACCAGTTTCTGGTGATGAACGACAGAATCATCTGGTCGAACGGAGTCGATCACGCCCGAGTGATTACGCATGACGGGATGGTGACCCGGCTGGGGTTCTGGGAACGTCCCAGTGCACCCACTGCGAGGGGGCCCGAGTCGCCAATCGGAACCAGTAGAGTGTCACATGTACAGAACGCACGTGGATATGCGTGGCCTGGTCGGATTGGGACAGCGGGTGACGCATTAGATGGCGAGTCTGGCGCTGTGCTGATGGGCAGTTGGAACTATTATATCCAGTACGAAGATGTACACGGGAACTTGTCGGCGCTGTCTATCCCCAGCAACCCTGTCACAATCGACACGATGAATGCGGATCCTACCTACGACTCCAGCGGAGCAGATGGGACCAAGTCTCCAACGTACATCTCGGACCTTACGCGACAATTTTTGGTGCGCACGTCAGGTGACCTACCTGAGCATGCCGTAGCCACTCGCATTTATCGCACCGGGGACACGCTGCACGGTAGTAGCGAGCCGCGACTGCTGGCACGAGTACCTGGCGGCCGAGTGTTTCCCTACCCTGACAACATGAGTGACGGGGAGCTGGGGCCTGTCGCGACTGCGACTGTGCCTGTTCCTGTGTTTAAGATCATGTGCACCCATCAAGGACGCTTGGTCATTGGTAACTTGCTGGGTGACCCTGGTATGGTTCGTCGCTCAGAGCCTGGATTTGCGGGTACCTTCAGCGCTTCTGACTGGGTGTTTCCCGACAGTGGCGGTTCTGCGGTGACTGGGTTGGCGTCTCACGGCGGCTACTTGTTGGCGTTTACATCGCGTAGTGTGTA
>TARA_R110002050_G_scaffold300768_1_pt1 | contig 10273 bp, 11 predicted proteins | sample TARA_R110002050 | Tara Oceans TARA_R110002050 (sample SAMEA4396988) | marine metagenome | biome: Polar Biome; feature: [DCM] deep chlorophyll maximum layer (ENVO:01000326); material: water (ENVO:00002006), including particulate matter (ENVO:01000060) such as... | depth 25 m
CAGCAAACCTCCCTTCTCCCATTCGGATTGAAAATCCGGCGTTAACAAGGACCGGATGGCATCCCGTCCAGCCGCTAACTGCTTTTAACAGATCCTAAGGAACAGGGATTCAACATCGACTCATCGCCGGAGTTTGCAGACTTGATCAAAGTCTCATTTATTGGCAGTAGCGTTCATAGTCTCCGCCATATTTCTTAATGAATCTTTCTTTTTGAATGTACGTTCCTCTAATTTGTGATGTACCCATTCCTCCTCGAACCATGAACAACAAATCTCCGCCAAAGTCTATGAATAATGGCCTCTTAACATCTTCCCAGCTTTTACGAGGATATTTCCATGAAAAAAATTCTCCATTAGGCACTTTTATTACTTCTGGACTACTTCTTATCCATCTAACTGGTGGTCGAGGAAGACTTTTTAATGCTTTGTAATCTTCATCTTCCCAATAATCCTTAGCAGTTAGATTTTTCTTAAATTCCGCTCCATTAACCAACCAAAGCATTCGGCTGCCGTAAAAATCTTCCCTATCTCTAATTTCAAGCTTTGAAATAGGTGAGTTTTGTAATTCAATTACTACATTTTCATTGGTCAGAATGTCTGCAATATGTCTTTTCCCATCTTTTTCGATTCCTATTTCAGCATTTTCCATACCAAAGGTTACTTTCCAATGCTTATGCCAATATGATTCTGGTTCGTACCATGAATCACAGTTCTCATCTTTGAAATGAGCCCAATGCCAAACATTAATTTCACCACATTTTGCATAAACTTTTCCCCGACAGATTGGACAAACACCTTTTGCTTTTGGGGTTGCTTCAATTTTTGTATTTTCAACTAATGCCCAAATCATAATTCTCATATGATATTACTGCCAAACTTCTCTGTTCTGTATCGAATTCATTTCTTTATTCTCCCTTGAAAACATCAATTTAACGTTCAAATCCTCAAATCTACTTCTTCCCAACCGTCCGCAGCAACGATCAAATAATCACGGCACGTTTTTCAAAAGCGCGCTAGCGGGGCCGGGCGCCGCACGCCGCTCATATTCCTAATCGATTAGGGCAATGTTATTTTATTTCCTTTAGGTCAAAAGTATCTGCATGATCTTTAACTTCACAAAACTTCTCATTAATCAGTTGTGCATTAGTTCCATTTTTAATGAGCTTGCATTCTAATACCTTAACTAATTTCAATCTATCCATTACTCTTGGGTGAAGAGCCACACAAAGACCGTATCCATCGCTCTGTACACTTGGATACAATACTCCGTCTGCACCGTTTTTAGTAACAAGTTCTGTGAAAATTGCACTAATCATGTAGTCGTAATTATTGCCTTTTTCCACTTTATTAGAAAACTCCGATGCTAAAAAGGCAAGTAATTCATCTCTTTTTTCAATTTCTTCATCGAACATGTCATGTGAATTATAACTATCGCGCACATCATTAATGTACTTAATGTGATAGTCGATATTTGGGTCAAAAATTGTAATAACAGAAATTAAATCTTGAACTTGCCACTTCCCAAATGTAATTAAGCGCTCTCCATCAAGACTATCTCTTAATAAGTCTACTGTTTCTGCAGAACCTACAATTCTTGCATATATAATTTCCTCTTCAGTTAGTTTGCCTTCAGGAATAACTGAAGCATAGAACATTGTATGATCTGGTGTACTAGCCCTTAAGTATGTTTTATTAAATTCTTTTGGTTTATAGGATATTCTTGCTTTAGTGCTAAATAAGGGCTCTTCTTCTGTATTGTTTACTGCTCTTTCAAGTTCCTTTGGATACCTATAATCAGTTGTCATTATCGGGACTCCACCTTGAAATATTTCTCTCAAAATCCGTTCTATATCTTCATCCGGCTCATGTGATAAATCAAGTGACTTTAATTCTGTCAGTAATTCTGTCTTATACATTGTGTCCTATTTTTTAATCTTGCATCACGTCTCTATATGTTCAGTATCGAATTCATTTCCTTGTTCTCCCTGAAAACGTCAATTTACTGTTCCAAATCCTCAAATCTACTTCTTCCCCATCACCCCCAAAACTAATCGCCCTTACTTTTCCCTCAATACCGGCGGGTGTAGCGCAACACTCCTGAGCACTCGGGGCTGAGTCTTGCAGACCGCTCAGTGTCCTATTTATTAGCTACAGCACGGTCCTGTTTAGAGCCCCCAGGCAACTTCACATGCAAAATATTCAGCAATTACAATTCTAATAACTAATGAACCCATATCATCTATGGCGATGTATCTATATTGGTCATCCTGAACATCGAGCCAATCATTGATAAGCATTCCAACATTTTGTGGTTCGCCATTCTCGGACAGTTGAATCATTTGTGTGACAAGGAGGCGCTGCATATTCCGGGATCCTACTTCACCAAAAACCTGTTGAAAGTGAACCGAATTGAACGCTTCTCGAGTCTCCTGAGGTAGCGATAAAAGAGGACCGTACCACAAATGATCGGGCTCTGTGCAACAGGGTTGACCGAGTTCAAAAGCTGCGTGTCCCCGAGCGAGTTTTAGCATTACATTGCGAATACGCTCAACTTCTGGAACAAAGGCAATTTGACCATCCACTTCTGTTTTTGAGTTTTCAATACGTTGTCGGAGGGCTGGTGAGTTTTGCATAATTCTGGCGACAGATGGACGACCAATTTTTTCTGGGTCGGTTGAGCCGCAAAGGACGCTTTCTATTAGGCATACAAAGTACTGCTCATCTTTCGAAAAATCCTGATTACAAGATTCACAGCATCCTACTACAGGTAGATTTGGAGGATAGGGTTGTTCAAGGAGACATTTGGATGGCACATGGTCACGTGTGTCGGCTGGGCCAGCGCAATAAATGCACCCACGTATCAATCGATTATCAACGTAGTTATTTAGTTGGTCCATAGTATTGCAGCTAACGTCTTCGCCCGTTATTGAATTTACTTTTGCTTTAGAATCCGGGCGTAACCGGGAATCGCAAATGCAGTGATTTCGGGTTACAATACAAAGTTTTAACTGAGAATAAGTGTACGCTTTCCTCTGGACTGCGTGTCCCCTTTCACCGGAATATGCAACTAGCGATTAATCCCCTTTCTTATGCTTGTGCGGCTTCAGTGATGGCGTATTTCCTGGAGTTTTTTTATTATCTCGTTGACGCCTGTCTGGTTTTCCTGTTGATTCTGCAGTTCTTTTTGGACCTGGTTTAATTCCCATAATCTTTCTCCTTTGTTAATGTTATACTTTGTATGCTACAAGTTATTATTGTTCACCAAATTCTATACTAAAATACAACAAAGTTTCTTAACACTCTAATAGTTTAAGCAACAAAAGCTCATCGATAGTAAAAAGTGTTGAATAGTTGCTCTAGGATAATCTCCTAATCCGGTGCTACTCCTATTGCTTTCTAATAAATAGCCCGTCTCCCATTAGGCTAGTGAGTCGTCCACCATTAGGCTTTGGGAGCATGGGTTAATGCGTTGATCTCATCCTCATCTCTTAGCGTTGTAATCCCGTCCATCTTTAAATCTTTTAACTCCTGTTCAGACATTCTCACCGGTTAAAAGGCCGGATTTCAAATAACCGGCCAGCCGCTACCTACTTTATGCATGCCCGGAAGAGCGGAGTTTATAGATTAAATTAGCTGACATTTTCAAACTAATATCTTTTACGAGAGCCGTTATTCTAATTTTATATTCTATATTTGTTCCACTCAATTCTTAATCCGTGAGTATTTTAGAAAAAAAATCAAATGAAAATTATTTAGCGATTACCACATTGATGAACAATCGGATATATACGCCTGTTGTTCATTGTGCGTATTATAGTTCATTTCAGCTAATGATGCATTACACATATAGGTACTCAAAGAAGACTGAAGAACGAATAGAAAGAGAAGCAAACAATCAAGGTTCGCACAATTACTATTTAAGCCTATATACGGAAGAAATAAAGAAAATGAACAGCCGAAATGCAATTCAGTTTTATAAATATTTCAGCAATTTTAAAAGAAAAAGAACTGAGGCAGATTACCAAAATATAGAAATTTCTGAAAGAGATTCAATTCGTGCAAAGGATTGTGCCGATAAAATTAGAAAATTTCTAAAACTTATTGATGATGAAGGAACAAGCGAAAACATATATTACCTCTAGACTTGCAGATTTAGTTAATACCCTTCCTGTGATGAAAATATTATACAAATATGATTCATTAAGTAAGGAGCACTTAGTCAAGGTATTACCAATTAATGAATACCGGGAAAATACTACTTATCAATTGGTTGAAGAAGACATTTTGTTTGATTTCATTAAAAAATTCCCTTTCGACAATTTAGTTTTTTTATCTGACAACGATTGGATTGACATTAATGAACCCGATGAAATTTTTGAAGGGTCAAAGTATTCTTTTTCTTCAAACGCTGAGTTATTCGAGAATAATACTGAGGTTCATTTTTTAAGCAATGAATTATTTTCATTCTCAGCCATTGATGACAACTTTTTATCTTTTTCAGAAGGAGTGTTTGAAAATTATTGCGCTATTTCTTCCAAATTGCTTGATTCGACCAGCTTTAACAACTCTATGATTGAGGACTTTTATGCGGCATATATTGATTCAGATAATGTAACTTCTAACCACGACAAGTTCATCCAAAAATATGGGGCAACGGTCGATACGGTACCTTCATATAAAGAACATAAAAACGAAGAAATTCCGGAAAATTTTGCATTAGCAGCATAAGTATGAGAGATGAGAAGATAGTCCAAGCTCCCTTTAGGTTTAAAAATTTTATTATTGCTGAAAGTAATATTAAGATTGAACCGGATACTATAGCAAATAATATAGATATTAACATCGAGCCTAAAGGGATTATATTTCAAGAAAAAAAAATATTTGAAATACAATTACTTATATTATTAAAATCGGAAGATGGGCTAGAAGTTTCAGTAAAAATGATCGGCTTTTTTGAGTTCAAAGATGTATTACAAACAGAGAATATCGGAAACTACTTTTACGTAAATGCCCCAGCTATTATCTTTCCCTATTTGAGAAGTTATATTTCAGCCCTAACCGCATTATCTGGATGCAAAACGATTATTCTGCCACCAATGAATATGTCCTCACTGGGCAAAAAACTGGAAAGTAATACTGTTTTAGAGTAAGTTAATCGTATTATTCCCATTTCTAGAAATGGGGAATACTCTACATTCACGATGACTATTCCTGCTTGGCACTATGTGCCGCAAGTAATTCAATTTATTATGTGGGGCACTTTATTTTTCAAATTCGATGTCAATTTCTTTTAAGATTTCGGCCAATTCGCTCAATTGATTCCCCATACTATCCATGAAAACTTCAGCGTCAAGGTTGTTATAAATTTCTTGATTTGCTAACCAGTTTTGAATTCTACCAATTATATAATAAAGAATTCTGAATATGTCGTTAATACTTGCGGGTATGTCAGTGCCATATCTTTTGGCTAGTTCTGCTTTTAAGTTGTCCAATTTCCTCTTGATTTCTTTTAGTCCGCTATCTGCCAACGGATGATTGTTAGATATTCCTCGATAAATCAATTGTGTAGGATAATTCAAATTATCAATTATAGTGCTTAATTTCATTGACTTAAAATTGTTTTTGTGAGTTTGTATTAAATGAGAAATTGATTCTGAAATTTCGTCAAGTATTAGATTTGCAAAGTGATTTTGAGCACCAATAAATTTTTTCAAATCAACATCAACCTTCCGGAAATGAGGTGTATAGCCTGCATATGAAAATTTGTATTTTGAGTTAGTTCCTTTTCCAATGAAATAAAATTCACGCCCATTTTTTCTATCGGTTGGATGTCCTGCAATATCATCTCTTACTTCTCGTATCTCTTTGTTTAGATTATACTTCGAAAACAATTCATATATGTTTTTGATTTTTTCTTTTTTTATAGTCCGATAGAGATTGTAAAGGCCATCTTGTTGACAATACATCGACTGAAGTACTCCATAAATGTATAGAGTTGACCTAGATTGACAATTATTAACCGGTATACTTTCAAATTCTTCGATAGCATCTTGACAGTCTTCAATTAGGTCAATAGATGTAAATGCTCTTTCATAAGCACCAGGTGTTATCGAAAGGTAATTGTTTAGGAAAAGTCGATTGTGAATTTCCCTGTTCAGGCTATTACATTTTTCTTGTATTGTCATCTTTTAATATGCCAAAGTAGCATAGACTTATCAGTCTATTCCAAAATTATTACACATAAAAGTGCAAATTATAAGTTCCGTCTCACTCCCTCCTCTTCAATTCCATTCACCCTGTTCTTCAAGGAACACGCCAGTCGGTCCTGCCAGACACTTCGTACTGCATGAAGTCCTATCAATTACCACACATTCTTCATTCTTTCTCATCTACAAAATATCTAAATGTTTTCCCAATTTTCACTGGTCTAAACGGATAGTCTTCTTTTAAAAGTCTTTCTAATTCTTCATTATAAGTCCACTCTGAATTTGCATAACACCAATTTACATCAAAGTATTTCTCTATCGGATGTTGATATACAATCATGCCTACACATTTATCCAGTTTCTGGTCATATTTATGAGCTTCCGTAAAATTAATAATGGCATTCTCCCATTTATCTTTTCGTTCGTATTTTAATGGAACAAAGACAAAACCACATTTACTATTTAAGCTTGTAATTCGATATGGCAATGTGAATTCTTGCTTTTTTGATTTTTCAATTGCAAGTAGAAACCGCTTTTTAAATTCTCGCAAGTCGGCCCTATTTAGTTTCGCGAGCTCTTTTATTATTGAATAATAATCAAGACTTTCAGCGTTGACCCTTATCTTTCCTTTGAAATTCTCAATAATGAATGAAATATCAAATTCTTTTTCATCATGAACTAAATTCTTCAAGTTCTCAATGTACTTGGGGTTTATTGTTGACGTATCTAATGTCTCTAAGTAATGCCCTAAGATGTATTGTTCTGGAAAATTATTCAGTAAATTTTCGTGGTTCAGAAATAGTTCCTTTCTGAAATTCAAATACTCCCTAATCTCAAAAGGAGTTATTAAATATTTACAAATCCAGAGGTAATCTTCTATGTGAAACAGATGAATTAAACCAACATTTTTGCTTTTATAAAATTTTTGAAATCTCAAGGATTCTGGAAATGATTTGTCAGGGGAATAAATAATTAATTTAGTTGGCTCAACTTTTCTCGCTTCACTTACATTTAAAATATGTCCCTTTTCATTTTGTATTGAAATGTCCTTATAAATCTCAAAATATGAGATTGTGTCTTTAATTTGTCGTACCGCTTTCCTTAAGACTTTATTTTTAAACCAGCTTTCAATGTTAGAGTCACCTGTCTTGTTTCTTTCTTTTATTTGAGTAATCATTAACAAGTCATCTAACCAAACAACATTGTCTGCCAGTTCTAGTTCTTCTCCGTTTTTATCAACTTTAAACGTATTTGAGCTAAAAGTAAATTCCTTAAAAAAGAAATTTGAATTTAACTCTGCTATATATGCCTCAGATTCAGTCATTTCAAAATATGTGGTGACGTTCCAGCATTTCATCCATTGCTCAGATAAACTGTTGCTAAATTTAGAAATAAAATTGAAATGATTAGTGATCGGGTAAAAGCGAACCGGAATATTGACTAAACGGTTGTCGAACGAAGTCCCTCCCACTTCCTACGTGCCCCGGCATTGCCGAAAGCAGTTTTCGTAGGAGTAACTGTACTAAAGCGCGGGGCTCGCTGCTCAAGGCGCTTGAGAGCACTGCTCAATATGTTTGAGAGCCTTGCTCAAGGTGCTTGATTACACTGCTCAAGCCTCCAGAGTAGGTTGCGGTGATTACCAATTACCAGCTAAGAGACCGGAACTGCAAATTCCAGTCAGCCGAACACCTACTTTGGTGTATATACAGAAGAGCAGGGGGTAGTTCAACCGCGAATAGTCACTCGCTGGGCGCTGCACGCCGCTCATATTCCTATTTATTAGCAAACGTAATTTACTCATTCTCAACATATTCTTTTAAAATTTCCCAATGAGATGGAACGAGTAAGGTTCTCGAATTCAAGTTTTTAAATAAGTTGTATTCATGCGCCATTGGCATAAATTTTTTAGCTCCATAATCAGATATGCAATTATAAAATAGCATCACAAGCTCGTCATTTGAGAGTTGTGCTCTTACCAAACCAATATATGTTTTTTTGTTTTCTACTTCTGAGTTATAAATGAACTTTATAATATGATATAGATTCCTAAAATAATGTCCTAAATCAGATTGATGTTTCTCATAATATTCTAAATAGGATTTGTTTATTAGCTGTCTTTCATCTATAAATGATTTCGTATTCTCAACATTCCCAGAATATACATTTTTTAAGCCACTTGTAAATTTCACAAAACAGTCTCTCCCTGTCGTTATTTCTGAAGCATTCATATTTGTGTTAACAAAGCCAGCTTTGCCGGTACTTTTTAAATCAATTGAATTTACTATCTGGTGGTGCAGATTAATTAAATTAAAAAAAGTTGATTCAAATTGTTGTTTTTTTAGTGTTTCGCTTTGAATCTGATATATTTTCCTTGTTTCACTTAATTCTTTTCGTTGTAATTCAAATTCATTTATTTGTTGTTTTAAAGCTTCTGCTTGAGTATTTAAAACTTCTCTATTTGTTTTGAAATCATTTCTTTGTTCGGTCAGTGCAACATAGAATAATATTACACCGGCAAGAGCCCATAAGGAACCAATAAGTCCACCGACAAAATCACCAAATTGACTGATTTTTTGAGTATTGATGACGTTTTTAATATTAAAAGTCCAGTCTTGCCAGATAAAAAGTATAATGCTTATTCCAAGAAATATTATCCCTGTAACTAACACATTTATGCTAAATTTTTCGGTTAGAAGTTTTGGCATTCGTTTCATGTTGTCTTGGTCTTTTTGTTTGCTAGCGGTTGGTACATGTTGCGGAGCGGATTTCAGAGAACATTCCTGTCCGAGAGAAGTTAAACGGAAATGAGCGAACCGCGCAATGCAATCTGCACTTTATTGTTATTACCAGTAATTTATTCATCGATTAGCGTCAACATGTCTGATAAATAAACCAACAAAGACAAACATTTCAGACTATTTTTCTCTGTTCCAAACTCTTTGTCCATTCCGTGCATAATTAGATGGCGATTCAATTTTACAGGAAAACTCTCAATTTTTGATTCGTGAGAATTAATTGCAGTCTGAACAAGAATTGGCATTGAAAATGCTTCGGATATTGACCCTGAAATTTTTGCAATTTCAGTCGCAACTTCCGGCAAATGTCTAAATTTCTTGTCTTTTTTTTCTGTTATGAAATATTTCTTAGTTGTAATATCAAAGCAAATTCCATCTACCTGCGTCAGAATACACGGGATTGTCAAAAAGTATTTTTGCTCTCTATGTGCCGCAACTATTTGGTAAAATATTTGCTTTCGATCCGGATAACTTTCAATTAATTTTTCTAAAATACTATCTAAATTCTCATTGTAATATTCCATCAAAATTTTGTCTACATCTTCAACCTTTCCATCAAGTATCAAGTTTCCTAACTGATTTGGCAAATAAAGCTCACTATCGAAATCCAAATACCATCCATATTTTGATAGAAGCATCAGAGATTCGGGGGTCTTTTCCAGATTCTCTCTTATTCGCTTTCCTATCTCTTGGAAGTTTTCAAAATATTTTGGAACAAATGAGTTTTCAATTATTTTATTTCGCTTGTCAATTATCTCCAATGACTTTTTCATCTCCTCAAGAGGGAGTTGAAGACTTTGGTAAGCAGACTTGACCGCATTTGCAACATCACTCGCCTCCTTATACGAATCAATAACTTTCTGAATCCCTTTATAAGGTTCAAGTATTTTATCAATGCTAAACATTTTATCTTTTCAATATTGGGTATGGTGTCCTGATATTTTATCCATCAAATCAAATGTTGTTAAAAATAATAATTGATACTAATGACAAGTTTGTGAGAGGTTCACAATGACGGGGAAAAATATAGTTTGGCCGATCTACGCAGCTGCGATGGACTTAGACGGTATCCGGAACCTAACAACTGATCATCCTTGGCCTTCAAAGACTTCACTTCCTCTTCTTCTGAGTTAATTTATCAAATGCTTCATTAAGATTTCATCAATCAGTTGGGCGTGCACAGCAGGAGAAAACACTAACTAAACCAGAAGTTATTTTTAAAGCTACTTATTCTTATCCAGCAACTCAATCAACTTCTGATTTACTGACATC
>TARA_R110002050_G_scaffold295975_1_pt1 | contig 10264 bp, 10 predicted proteins | sample TARA_R110002050 | Tara Oceans TARA_R110002050 (sample SAMEA4396988) | marine metagenome | biome: Polar Biome; feature: [DCM] deep chlorophyll maximum layer (ENVO:01000326); material: water (ENVO:00002006), including particulate matter (ENVO:01000060) such as... | depth 25 m
AGTGCGTACGAGGCAGACCTGATGTGTCATAAGCTTCGTTATAATGCCCAATAGGCGGTAAGGACCAAGATATAGCCTGCTCTTGCTTGCCCTGGGTTTGCGTTTGAGTCTGCTTGCTTTGCACTGGTTTACTCTTTAATTAACAAATTCGGGCTCATTATAGCCGCTCTCAAACGATAAAGGGCTATGCCTGACAAGCAAACTGATATTCTTTTTCCATGTTGTTTTTTAGCGTAGGGGCTTCCTCCTGTGGATCCCCCATATTAAAGGCGAACCAATTGGTCATTAATACCCCATGTAGATCTGAGATGCTGATCTGCAGTTCATTCAGATAATCACGAAATTTCTCATCCAGTGGATGACCATTCGCAAGGGAGTAGTGGTGCGCTTTTAAAGCCTTTACCGCCTGTAAAACAAGTTTGGAGCGGGGCAATTTTTTCGCCGCTGTTTCCATCTCGTTGATACAGTAGCTTAAGGTTCTTGGGAAGAACTCATCCTCTAAGAGGAAGCGAGCCACTTTTTTTGATTCAATCGCGGTACGTACACTTCTTCTGTAATTCATGTAGCCGCTGAGGGAGCGTAGTACATTACCCCAGACCACTTGGCTTAAGTTAATGCGGGTGCCTTGGTTGGGTTGGAGCATAATAGATACGCCCGCATCAAGAATACGGGTTGTCATATCGGCGCGCTCAAGGTTACGGCCTAGGGTCATAAACTGCCATGAGGCATCGCGGCTCATCGCGCCTTCGAAGAGGCCATTAATCTCTTGGCAGCGTTGGATGATATTGTTTAGAAATTTATGACGGTCTGTACGGTTGATCCCTTGGCGGATATTGTTGCGTGCATATAAATCGAGTTCATTGATCAGCTCCCATGTGTCTTGTGGTAGTACATCACGGGTTGTGCGGATATTCTCTTTGGCTTGTTTAAGGGATGACAACATAGAGCTTGGGTTTGTGTCATCGGCCAATAAAAATTTAACTACGTTGTGCTCATCTTGCACTTTATAGCGTTCGGAGAAGGTATCCGTACAACTGTTTATTTTGATGAGATTAAACCAACTGATATTGGTGTCTCGGGGCAGGTCGAATAACAGGTTATCATAGACACCCACGAGTCTTGCTGTGTTCTCCACACGCTCTAAGTAGCGTGCACTCCAATAAATTCTTTCAGCAACACGAGATAACATAATTATTTATCCTCTGTATCAACGATCCAAGTATCTTTACTGCCACCACCTTGCGATGAGTTAACAACCAATGAGCCTTTTTTCATGGCGACACGGGTAAGGCCACCCGTTGTTACATAGGTATTTTTCCCTTGGAGAATAAAAGGGCGAAGGTCTAAGTGCCGTGGCTCCATCGTATTGGAGCTAATTAAGGTGGGGGCGGTTGATAAGCTCAATGTGGGCTGGGCAATGTAGTTACGAGGGTTCTCTTGAATAAGGGCCGCAAAGGTTGCTTGCTCTTTTTTCGTGGAGTGGGGCCCAATCAGCATGCCGTAGCCACCGGATTCATTCGCCGGCTTAATCACCAGTTTGTCGAGGTTATCGAGTACATAGGCTCTCTGTTCAGGGTCTTCACAGAGGAAGGTTTCCACATTAGGTAAAATGGGTTTTTCATTAAGGTAATACTCGATGATCTGAGGGACATAGGCATAAACGACCTTGTCATCGGCAACCCCTGCACCCGGTGCATTCGCGAGGGCTACATTACCTGCTTGCCACGCGCGCATCATGCCCGGCACACCTAACACGGAGTCCTTATCGAATACGTCGGGGTCGATGAAAAGGTCATCAATACGGCGATAGATAACATCAACTCGTTCGGGGCCTGAAATGGTTTTCATATAGACACAATCGTCATCATCGACAAACAGGTCGCTGCCCTCAACGAGTTCAACCCCCATCTGTTGCGCAAGAAAAGCATGTTCAAAATAGGCGGAGTTAAAAATACCCGGTGTGAGCACAACAATTTCGGGCTCCTCTATCTCGCGAGGGGAGAGAGAGATCAACATATCAAACAGTTGCTCAGGGTAATCATCTAGCGGCAAGATGTTTTCTTTTTCAAACATCTCGGGCAACACGCGTTTGGTGATGGCCCTGTTTTCGAGCATATAGGAAACACCGGAAGGGACCCTTAGGTTATCTTCCAGTACATAGAATTGACCATCTGCATCCCTTACCAGGTCGGTTCCGCAGATATGTGCCCATACCCCGTGGGCGGGGTTAACGCCGACACATTCGGGCCTGAAGTTTTTAGACTCCTTGATGATATGCTCGGGAATGATGCCGTCTTTAATGATCTTTTGTTCGTGGTACAGGTCATCAATAAACATGTTTAAGGCTTTTAACCGTTGGGTTAAACCTTCAGCGGTTGTTTTCCATAAGGGAGCTGAAATCGTGCGCGGAATGATGTCAAAAGGCCAAGCGCGATCGATATTCCCCTCTTCGGTGTAAACGGTAAATGAAATACCCATCTCTTGGATCGTCACTTCAGCCATTTGGCGACGTCTATCAAGGTCTTTTTCATCCATTTGGGCGATATGTTCTACAAGCTTAGTTGCAGAATCTCTAGCGCTCCCTGTGGGGCTGATGAGCTCATCATAATGCTGTTCAGATTGATAATTATCCCAAATCATACCTATACCCAGATTATTGATCTTAATGTTGAGCGCTATTGAACGTTTAAATACGCACTATTTTATTTTCCTTGCACTTTTATGGTGCATAAAAGATTTGCATACCTTCTATAAGCGTTTAATTCGCGTTAGGTCTAGGTATCAGCAAGTTTCAGGCCAGTATTTGAACACTATCCTGTTACTGCTTGTGCGTATGAACATCCTTATCTGCTGAGTAAGTAGATAATGATGCACGTGAGCAGTGCTGATATACCTTGCCAAACCAGTACCGGATTTCGCTCTATTAAAGGGGGCCTGCTTTTGTTTAAAAAAGCTGTATTAGGCTGCCTAAGGTCAAATATAAATTCGGATAGCGTTTCATACCGTTTGTATGGATTGGGTTGCAGCGCTTTTTTAAGCGTTTCATCAATCCACGCAGGTATCTCCCTATCTTCATCTAAGATTGAATTATAGTTCAGTTTTTTCTGTGCGGCGGGTGTGCGTGATTTAGAGACTTGTGTGCCGTATGGAAAGCGTCCAGATAGCATATGATAAGTGAGTACGCCTAATGAATAGAGGTCTGATCGAGAGGTGCCTGTGTCGCCTAAAAAATACTCGGGTGCGGTATACAGTGCGGTGCCCAATATGTCGGATTGATCTCCCCGCGGTGATGCTTCGACAATGCCGGCAACTCTGGCGGAGCCAAAATCAATAATTTTAACGGTACCCGATGGGTCGATCATAATGTTGTCGGGTTTAATATCTTGATGCAGAATATCCATGCGATGGAGCGCGCGTAAGCCTTTTGCGACTTGCTCTATGATAACGCGGACCGCTTCAAGGCTCGGTTTGGGGTTGTCGAGCATCCACTGCTTTAATGTTTGGCCTTCAATATATTCTGTCGTGGTATAAAGGTAGTTACGCTTTCTTGTTTGTATGCCCGCTTTTAGCACATGAGCACTGTTCACCCGTCGAGCAACCCACTCCTCCATTAAAAAGCGTTCGAGGTAATCGGGATCCCCGCGTAGATCAATAGAAGGGATTTTTAGAATAACGCTTTCATGGCTTTCGTCATCGGTGGCTAAATAAACATGGCTGCGGCTGGTTGCATGTATTTCGCGCAGAATCGTGTAGCCATCGAAACGGGCTCTGGCCTCTAAAATGGGGGGAAGAGGCAGTTCTTCAACTTGAAGCGGTATCTCGTGCTCATCCAGTTCTGGGATTGAATCAATGCGAATAATTTGAATTGTTAGGTTATCGCCACTGCCTGATGCATAAGCATGGTTGACGATACGTTTGGCGGCCTCATTAAGGTCGTTGGCTGAATCTTGGAGTGTTTGGCTGATAAACGTGGCGTCAACATACTCATACACGCCATCGGTCGCTAAGATGTAAATATCGCCTGTTGCTATAGGTAAGGATAAAAAATCGATCTCCAGTTGCGCCTCAATACCTAAGGCGCGACTGAGGTAACTTTGATTTTGTGAGACCCATAACCGATGGTCTTTTGTTAGTTGTTCCAGCGCATTTTCACGGAATTTGTAAATTCTTGAATCACCGATATGGAATAAATAGGCGCTGTTACTTTTGATAATCATTGCGCTAAAGGTGCACACATACCCTTTGTCTTTATCGTAACGGTAGTCACTGTTTTGGGTTTGGGAGTGTAGCCATGCATTGGTAGCGGATAACACCCTATTTGCAGCGGTTTGCACCGACCAAGCATCGGAGGTGCAGTAGTAGTCATCGAGAAAGCTTTTAATCGCGGTTTCGCTGGCGATATGGCTGACCTGGCTGCTACTGATACCGTCCGCAACGGCGCAGGCGATACCTTTAAGGGTTAATTGGGCATTGTTAGGAATGACACAGCCGTGGAAATCTTGGTTGCTCGGCTTGCGGCCCTTATCGGAATATTGCCCAATCGATACAGTAAGTTTGGCTGTCATTATTAGTACCAAAAAGCCCTTCACCTAGGTGAGAGGGCTTTTGTTATGTTATGCAGAGGTGTGCAAAACGGTCAGTCGTTTACACAGGGTCGTTTAAGCGATAGCGCGTTTTTTACCTGTTCTGATATGTGTGGTGTAAAGGGTTAGACCGGTAAAGGCTAAACCACCGACTAAGTTGCCCAGTGCTGTTGGGATTTCGTTCCAGATAAAGTAATCCATGACTGAGAAATCGCCGCCCATAATGATACCGGATGGGAAAAGGAACATGTTGACAACAGAATGCTCAAAGCCCATGAAAAAGAACACCATAATAGGCATCCACATTGCGATGACCTTGCCGCTTACGGATGTGGAAATCATAGCGCCGACAACCCCCATGGATACCATCCAGTTACATAGCATGCCGCGGATAAAAATAGTGAACCAGCCTGCAACGCCGTATTCAGCATACCCTAATGTACGGGCTTCACCTACGCTGGCAATTTTTGCACCTACGGCACCGGGATCAGTATTAAAGCCATAGGTGAAAACGAAGGCCATCATGATGGCGACGGTGAGTGCGCCCCCGAAGTTACCAAGGAATACGAGTCCCCAGTTTCTTAAAATGCCTTTGACCGTAACGCCTGGGCGTTTATCGAGTAATGCAAGGGGTGTTAGGACAAATACACCGGTAAGCAAGTCAAACCCCATCAGGTACAACATGCAAAAACCAACGGGAAATAATATGGCGCCAATTAGAAATACACCGGTTTTAACGGCGATCGTAATTGCAAATACCGCGGCGAGTGCGAGGATGGCACCAGCCATGTAAGCTCGGATCAGTGTGTCACGGGTGGACATGTGAACTTTAGATTCACCGGCGTCCACCATCTTGGTTACAAATTCGGAGGGTAGTAAGTAAGCCATTATTATTGCCTCATTCCATATTTAGATTTTTTAAACGCTGTAATCACACCGTTTAGAATTTTTTTAGGCGAAAAAAAAGCGCACACCTTATAACTCATCTCAAGGAGGAGAGTCTTAGGTGGACGCCATTGCCCGTGTAGCTCATTAAGTGTGGGTCTATTTACAGACCCGTTTGTTATTTATAAAGCAGAAAATATGCCAAAAATACTTATTTAGTTTTTAATCGTTTATAAACAGATAGTTATATAGATTTTTCTGGCATTTTTTTTATGGGATGAAGTAGATGAGTTAGCGCGATGCTGCGGTTTTTTAGTGCTTTATTTTAGCCTGTGCTCCGTTATAGGGCTGGCGAGCAAAGAGGTAAGGCGCTTAAAGATGCGCCTTACCTTTTGATGGGGTATCGAGTAGCGTAGTGCTACGCCATAGGTTTAGCGCATCGATTGAAGTGCCGCAATACGTTGATCAAGAGGTGGGTGGCTTGCCATAAGGGAGAGTAAGCCTGACTTCATATGGCTACTGATACCAAACGCGGTTAGTTGCCCCGGCATCTGGTCTGGCATTTCATATTCCGCTTTCAAGCGTTGTAGGGCGCCGATCATCGCGTGGTTGCTTGATAGGTGCGCGCCAGCTGCGTCTGCTCTGTACTCGCGATAGCGGGAGAACCAAGCAACAATAAACGAGGCCAGAAAAGCGAAGATCATTTCAAAGATAAACACAGTGATGTAGTAGCCGATACCGCTACCTGCGGGGCTGTTATCATTACTGTTCTTTAAAAAGCTATCGACCATGTAACCGGCAATGCGGGCGAAGAACATGACAAAGGTATTGATCACACCTTGTACCAGCGTCATTGTGACCATGTCACCATTGGCAACGTGACCAATCTCATGGGCCATAACCGCTTTAATCTCTTCTCGTTGGAAGCGCTGTAATAGGCCTAAGCTCACTGCAACTAATGCATCATTTTTATTCCACCCTGTCGCAAAGGCGTTGGCTTGTTGGGCGGGGAAGATACCCACCTCTGGCATTTTAATGCCTGCTTTTTGCGCGAGTTCAGCAACTGTATCAAGTAACCATTGTTCATCTGCATTACGTGCATGGGTGATGATCTCGGTGCCAGTCGACATCTTTGCCATCATCTTCGATAAGAAAAGAGAGATGAAAGATCCAATAAAACCAAAGACTGCACAGAAAATAAGCAAGCTGGTGAGGTTTAAGCCTGACCCCGAGATATAGTGTTCTACACCCAGCAGGTTGAGGGTGATACTGGCTACAATTAATATGGCAATATTGGTCAGTAGAAAAAGGCCGATACGCATCATGTTTGTAAATATTCCTGTTATAAAAGATTACCTAGTAGATTAGGGCGACACTTAAAAGTTTCAAGCTAATTAATCGATATTATCAGTGCATTTTTTTCGATGAATATGATGGGGAGGGCTTTGCCTTGCTAAGCTGGTGTCAATCTCGACAGACGCATATAATGCCTGCCTTTTTGTCTCTGTCATCATGTGGGAATCCTATGCAAATTGTCTTGAATGAAGTGAATAAGCAACTGGCTGAGTCCGTTGATGAAGCGCGTAGAATTTTTCATGGTCGCGGACACTGTTTTGAAGGCTTTGAGCACTTAGTCATTGACTGGTACCCACCTTATGCGGTGGCGAGATTGTATAGTGATGTGGAGCCTAGTTGGGTTGAGCAATTAAGTGGGGCCCTTAAAACGGTGCCTGACATTAAAGGGTTGGTTGTACAGCAGCGTGGACGAGGCAAAGAAGCGAATCAAGATGCCGTATGGGGTGATGTCCCAGACCTGATGGAGACGCAGGAGCTTGGGTTAGCGTATCAGGTGAAGCCTAAGCGTAATCAAAACAGTGGTCTGTTTTTGGATATGCGTGAAGGGAGGCGGTGGGTTAAAGAACACGCGAATGAAAAGCGTGTGCTTAATCTGTTTTCTTATACCTGCGCTTTCTCAGTGGCGGCTATTGCCGGAGGCGCGGACCATGTTGTTAATGTGGATATGTCGAAAGGGGCAATAAATACGGGGCGTGATAATCATCGCCTCAACGGTATTAAAGGTGATCGCGTGACGTTTCTGGCTTATGATCTCTTTAGGTCCTGGAAACGCGTACGCCAGTTAGGCCCTTATGATCTCATTGTTATTGATCCCCCAAGCTTTCAGCCGGGTAGTTTTGTGGCTGAAAAAGATTACCGTAAAGTGATTAGACGGTTAAATGAGTTGACGGCGGCGGGTGGTCAGGTTTTGGCTTGTCATAATGATCCTAAGAATGGCACTGAGTTTTTAAAGCAGTTAATGTTAGAAGAGTGCCCCGATTTTACGTTTGTTGAACGTTTAGAAAATCCAGATGATTTTCCTGAAGCAGAGTTGGAGAAAGGGTTGAAAGTGTTGTTATACGTTAGGGATAAATGATGGAGTTAATTTGTATTGATCTAGAGGCAAGCGGACTAGGGACCAAATCTTATCCTATTGAAGTGGCGTGGATTAACGATAAAACCGGCGAATACGATCAATTTCTGATTAACCCTGAATCCGCACCTGATTGGCACTATTGGGATGATAACGCTGAAGAGTTACATGGAATTGAGCGCGAAAATTTAGTCGCTAAAGGTTTAGATATAGTGAATGCGTGTAAGCGTATGAACAAAATGCTGGCCGGTAAAACCTTAATTAGTGATGCGTTTGAGTTCGACCGTTTTTGGTTAACTCGCTTATTTGATGCTACCGGTATTGCACCTAGTTTTAGCGTGGCAGGCTTAGATAAGATTCTAGATAGGGAGCAGCGGCTTCAATTTAATCTGTTAGCTAAAGCACAATTTAGACGTCATCGCGCGTTGCGAGATGTTGAAGACATCATTACCTGCATTAAAACGGTGTTGTTCGCTGGGCGAAATGCAACAACTCACGGGTGAGTCGCTAAAAGAAAGCGGCAATAAGCTGGTTGCCGCTTAGATCTTAACCGGTCAATTAAGCGATCCCCTCCAGCCCTGACTCAAGGTGCAATGCCTCTTCAAGTGAATCAAAGATCTCGGTGGGTAAGCCTGCGATCTTAGCAATCTCTGTCGGAACGTTTTCTCGCAATAGGTCGATTGAATCACCGTTTTGATTGGCCGATTGAACCACGCAAGCGAGGTTCACAAGGGCGGCTAAGGGTGAAGGCGTATCAAAGCGAGTGATGTCTTTATGTTGTAGAACCGCTTCCCCTAGCTCTTTTGGAAAGCGCCACATATCAAGTAGTGCCTTTCCCGCTTCTGAGGAGCTGAAACCAAGCTGATCCACCTCAGCATCACTGCGGCTGCAATTAGACGCTTCCACTTGCGCCTGAATCGCTTGAGCTTGCTTCGGTTGGGCTAAATGAAGTAAAAGTCGCCCGATGTTATGAATTAACCCTGCAGTAAAGGCGATATCTGGATCAACACCGGTTCCCCGTTCAGCAAACCACTTGGCAAGGGCGGCGACTTGGAACGATTCAGACCAGAATTTTTTTAAATCCAGCCCTTCAACTTCTTTAACTGAGCCGGCAATACCTGATGCGATTACTAATGTTTTAAGGCGCACCATGCCCAGCATGACAACGGCTTGATCGATGGAGGATACTTTGCGGCTTAAGCCAAAGTGTGCAGAGTTGACGAGTCTAAGAATTTTTAAGGAAAGGGTTTGGTCGTTAGAGACCTTATCAGCGATTTCGCCATAATCAGCAGCGGGGTTGTTTAATTGCTGAATTAACTGTCGAACAACATCTGGGACGTTAGGTAGTTTATCCGTTTGCTTAAGAAGCTCGCGAATTTCCATATATACTCCTTAGAGCGTAAGTTCTTATTATTAGCTGTTTAAAAGGGTAGCGTAGCAATAGAGATCAATGGCGTAAATTGAAAGGGCGAGTGGCGTTGAAAAAAAAGCGGCTTCATGGCCGCTTTTTTATTTTTATTGTTGATTAAGCACTAAGCCTTCAATCTGTTCACGAATCTCTTCGTACTGTCCCATCTCTTCCGGCATGAAATAGAGCTTGTAGAAACAACGGTCAATTAATCGAGCTTTTTTATCATTGACTGTTTCTTTATATGAGCCGTAAAGATAGTTCATCTGTAGGTGAATCACACGGGTGTGTGGCGGTACAGTCACTTCATGATGCTCAAGGTCAAAACGAACTTTTGTTTCTTTAATCGTGTAGAACGATATTTCTGCTACATGAGTAAGGTTAATAAGAAAGTTTGATGTTACAGGCACTAAATGGCGCTGCTCCAAACCGTTATGTTCCATGTAGATGCCGCAGTTTTTTCTTACCTTAATAAACATGTTTAGTTCCACTAATTCAAAAGGCTTATTTATAATACTATTTTAGTATAAGACGGTTTAGTGACAATGTCTTTACAAAATAGGCCACTCAATGAGTGGCCTTATCTGATTACTGTCGATAGGTTTTAAGAAAAACCCCAATACGTTCAATGGCATCTTCAAGCACGTCCTCTCTTGGTAGGAAGACAAGCCTAAAGTGTTGTGTGTCAGGCACATTAAAGCCACTGCCTTGAACAATTAATACTTTTTGTTGAAGGAGAAGGTCGAGGGCCATCTTCTCATCATTTTGAATAGGGTGTATTTCGGGATCCAGTTTAGGAAATAAATACAGTGCCCCTTCCGGTTTTGTACAGCTGACACCTGGGATGTCATTTAGCATCTCCCACGCTAGGTTGCGCTGTTCAAACAGGCGTCCTCCTGGTGTGATGAGTTCGTTAATGCTCTGATATCCGCCCAGTGCCGTTTGAATCGCATGTTGGGT
>TARA_R110002050_G_scaffold8124_1_pt1 | contig 10262 bp, 19 predicted proteins | sample TARA_R110002050 | Tara Oceans TARA_R110002050 (sample SAMEA4396988) | marine metagenome | biome: Polar Biome; feature: [DCM] deep chlorophyll maximum layer (ENVO:01000326); material: water (ENVO:00002006), including particulate matter (ENVO:01000060) such as... | depth 25 m
GCATTCATAAAACAATATGGCGCTGATCATATTCCTAGCAATTTGAATATCCGTGTTAGTGCGCCAATGGTAAATGATAAACCCTTGAGTGCATTTGACAACATGCCACAAATCACGACAAGCACAGTACACGACAAACACAACGCACCACAAGGTCATAGTTGCCCAGCACGTAATCAAGGCAATGCGTGTGGTGATTGTCGAGCATGTTGGAATAGCAAGGTAGCTAATGTATCGTATCCCATACACTAGAAAACATATTTCACAACATAGCGGCCATGCCTTAGTGCGTGGCCGTTTTCTTGTGCGCTATTTTTATATATGCGAATTGTTCGCATTTGCATTTATTTATTTATTGAGAATAATTCGCATCAGGTGGGCAGAAACTTATCATGATCTTGATGCCATAATTTTTTATTAAGTTTCAAAAAATTAAATTTCATAACCTTTTTGTATTGACAGGTTTAATTCAATGGTGCTAAGATTATTTTATAATCACAATACAAACAAATTAGCAAATATTTCAAACACACCAGAAAAGGAGAACCATATGCCATACCGACCAGTATTTGTTATGAGTAGTGGTGAGCGAGCCACCAATGCTCAAGTCTTTGAAACACAAGAACAGGCAGAGAGTAGTGCTATAGATACATATCGGGTATGGACAATGCCTGTTGACTACAGCACAGAGATGTGCGAGGGGCCAGTGAACTACCATCGTGTTCATGGTAGAGATGTAAGATTGGAGAACTCAGATGGCAAAGAAACCTAAACAAAACAGACTGAGCCTGTTGCCACGTTCAAAGTTTGCAAGATCATTAGCATGGCGCAGGTTTCAGCAAAAGAAAGTACCCAGTGGTAAAATTTACAAACGTGTAAGTAAAAAACAAGTATTAGAGGATGAGGAATAAGTAAATGCATGACTTTTTCTTGGGCCTATGTTGGGGTCTTATGCTGGTATTTTTAGCTGTTGCGCTGTTCATGTAGGAGGTAAAAATGTGTGACATAGTTACCTATGATGAATTTAGAGAGCGTAAGGTGGAAAAGTACATACAACTATGGATATATGGACAGTACACCACAGAACAATTCACAAGTGCCTTAGTGCGACTAGGATTTGATACAGATACCATAGAGGAAAGTTTGGACGATTATTTTGACACTTGACATTTTTTAGAACTCATGTATAATGTGTTCTTACACAGCAACCACACATAGACTATGTTCTTTAATATAATATATGTTGAACATGTAAAGGAGGATATAAAGTGACTACCAAAAGCATTACGTCTGTGAATACAGACGAGATTGTGAATAGGAAATCGGAAGAGAAACATATGAAGCGTAGAAATGCCAAGAAGCAAACACAATTAAGAAAACAGCAGCGCAAACGTAAAAAGGAGAAATACTATGCTTGATGTGTCATTGCCAGCCCTTGCTATGATGGTACAGATTATAACTAATTTGATGGTAGCAGAACAGCTAAACTATAATGGGTATATAGACACAAATGACGAGGTATACTGCTTGGCTATCAATTCGTACCATGAAGCAAGAGGTGAGGGTTTTGATGACAAACTGGCTACTGCACAGGTGGTGATGAACAGAGTAGCTTCAGAAAGGTATCCAGATGATGTTTGTGATGTAATTACAGATGGTCCTACACGGGAGTCATGGAAAACTAGACAGCATACTGATCTTGATATATTAGATCGTGTCTACTATCCCATTAGACATAGGTGCCAGTTCAGTTGGTACTGTGATGGCAGGTCTGATGTCATACATAACCTTGATGGGTGGGAGGACAGTGTGATAGCTGCATTCCTTGTATACACAGGGTTTGGTGAGGACATAGTGAATGGTGCTACTCATTACTATGCACATGATAGAGTAACTCCATCGTGGGCAGATAGTATGGAGGTGACCGTCAAACTAAGAGGGCATACATATTTGAAGGAGAATTAAGATGACTATACATAACGTAACAATAACTCAACGCATTTTAGTTTATGTAGATGATGAAGATGAAGAGGTACAAGAGTATCTAAAGACAGGTGGTACGATTGAAAAATATGTAGAGGAGAAGTGTATATGGGATGAGACACTTGGCACCTATTCATTTGATATAAATGTAGATCAATGGAAAGATTTAGGAGAACTAAAATAAGTGTGCTTTAGACAAGCTCTGCCAGTAGCTCCCGACCACTCTCAAGAAGTAGAGGTGGCTTGAAGAAATCGGGTAACTGGCACCTTTTAATATTAAAGGAGAACTAAAATGAGATACAATGTAGGAGTTGATGTACATGACTACCATGCACACACACATGGTAGAAAAGAGATTGCACTATACGATGAGGATTGGGTGACTGCGACAGAGTATGCTATGAATAAGGTAAGAGAGCAGCACCCAAATGCACACATTGAATTAGCATATGTAAAGGAGTACAATGCACGTTACATGCTACCTACAAGCACAAAGATATTATATTCTACACTTTAATAAAATTAGTTGTTGACAATACAAAGCAGTATGTGGTATAACTTAATCATCAACCAAAGGAGAGTATAAATGTTAGATACATTCGCACTACCACAATCGTTACAGTTTAACCCTGTTCTTATGCCCATTGAACATGAGGGTGTAAGGTTACCTGCTTCTATAGGACAGAAGATTGTTCGTGATGATAGCAACGAAGTGTTGGGTATTGTCAAGTCCAAGTATATTCCACAGCCATACAGTGCTCTGTGGGAGCCTCTTGTCGAAGGGCTGGAGGAGTCAGGTCTTGATCTTGACGATGCAGAGATCAAGTGGAGTACCATGAACAATGGTGCTCGTATGTTTGCCGATATTACTTTGAAGTCCTATAACTATGATCGTATTGTAGGAGAGAAGACTGCTCTTCAGATGCGAGTTCGCAATAGTGTAGATGGGTCTTTGAAGTATGATGTATCTGCCTTTATCAAACGGCTATGGTGTTCCAATGGTCAAGCTCGAATAGCAGAGAATACCTCTGTAAAGTTCAAGCATACAATCAGCACAGAGCCAGAAAAGATCGGGCAGGTTGCAGCTACATGGCCTACTATCCTAGAGGATGATGCTCACCTCTTTAATCACATGAGGAAGGTGGCTATGGAGCGAGACACAGTACAGAACTTTATGTCTTCTAATCTGTGTATGACCAAGACCAAGACTAAGGTTAAGGTTAATGAAACGTGGTTGGGTAGTATGATGGGGCTGTGGGATACTTACAGCACTCAGATTGGTAAGAATGGGTATGCATTTTATAATGCACTCACTCATTACGGTACGCACGTTGAACCAGACAGCCTACGGGGGGCTGAAGTTGGTAATCGTGCGTTACGGCAAGAGCAGAACGTGCAAGCCTTGGTGCGGGGTGATGCGTTTAAAAAGCTCATTCGATATGATGACTTTGAGCAGCGATTAGCTGCATAGTCTTGCCGTAATCTATGGCAGGTGTGTAGGTTTTGTTCTCCCCTATGCACCTGCCATTACTATTTGAAAGGATCTACAAATGAATAAGAATCAGCGCAAACTCGAAGAAGATTTAAGGACAGCCACACATACCTACTACTCTTTATTGCGAGGAACAACTGTACGTATAACTAAGCTTGAGAGGTTGGCTACTCGTTGTGCTGTTGTTGTTTTAACCGTCACTCTTCTGCTAGTGGTCCTTAAAGGATGAGTGGCACGGGTATAGCTGGAGCACAGGACTATGTACCTACAGACAAAGGAGGATGGAGGTGTGCTACTTGTGGTAACGTATTCCATGAAGAGTCTTCGGCACTTGCATGGGGTAGTCCGAATGGATTGCAACAGCAATGTAAACAATGCTACAAGGAACGTAATACTTACACACAAAGGCAATGGGATAGAACAGTGGGATATGGCAAAGTTCCAGATGACTACAAACCGGAAAAGGAAATAAAATAATGCCTTTTGAGTTCACCGCAGAAGATAGAATGTTGCAGGAAAAGCGTATGCAAATTGCACATCGCAAACGCCTAATGATTAATTACATATCTCATGCGAACAGAATACTAGAGGACTGCGAGACAGTTGAACAGGTGAATAAACTAATTAAGTCAGCGGAAATAGATAGAGATGAAAGTCACATAGACACATGGCATAAGATGTATGATAATCAACTGTACGATAGAGAATTGTGCAGATTACATAAACTGAAAAATTTTCTTGACTTAGGCGTAGCTGTGGAGGTACATTCAGATCATGGATTTTTAGTAGAAGGTAAATTTGTTGTGGCATTTCAACGAAACAGATGGAGAGTAGAGGGTAAGAACAAATGGTACTGGTATAAGGATGTGGAAGATTTAGTAAACAGATACATTAGAAAGGAACACACATGAACCTCTTTAGATTACATAATAATCCTATGATTGCTGCTGAAATGCATTGTGATAAACACATACCAAAGATGATTTTGGAGACTGCACAAATGTTATCTACTGCATGGCGCATGACCGATGAAGCTGTAGATAAAAGTAAAGCTAAATCTGGAGTGCTTTCACAGTCGGCTTGTGAAATTTATGATGACGCACCAGAAAAAGATACTGCGTATGCTGATGAACAGGGCATGTATAAAATAGCCTACAAAAACCACCCATCTACTGTATGGGTACGACAAAAGTCTGCCAACTACAATTGGACTTTGTTCTTGTTTAAAAGTCTTTGTAAGGAATACACAAAAAGATACGGTAAACACCATGCAAGTGCAGGACTTGAGAGTGCATTTGAGGAAGACCCACTAGGAGTAAGGGTATCTGGCTTAACAAAACGGCGTATGGCATTTCCACAGTGTATGCCTGATGAATATAAAGTACAGGGCAATCCTGTTAAGGCTTATCGTAACTACTACAAAGGAGAGAAGGCATACTTTGCCAAGTGGGACAAGGGTACTCCTGCTCCTAGATGGTGGCCTCATGCCACTTGACTCTGTGGAGCTAGTACATTTAGCTGCATTTAAATTAGAACTAGAACGATTGGAGACGGTAAGCAGCGATAAGGATGATGTAGAATATAAGATAGTAACTAGATGGCTTCGCAACAGAGTGAGTGAGATTGAAAGGAGGTAGTTATGTTAAAAGCTTTGCCACAAGAATTTACTATAAAACCATCCGATAGTGATGGCCTTGGGTTATTTGCCAGTATGGACATCGTTATCTTTCCTACTGCCATTTCTCACATACACCATCCATTTATTGGGTGGGTTCGCACTGCCGTAGGTGCCTTTATTAATCACAGTGATACTCCAAATTGCATAGTGCAAGAACATTCGACCACTGTTTATTCTAAGGTAGCTATTGAAAACTACGACTTGGATAGGTACTTACTGGGTTCTAGATACAGTAATTCAGATGGAATTGACATTAAAGTAAGATATCTATTACAGAATGCTCCTATAAGTAAAGGAGAGGAGCTTACGATTCAATACGAGGATGTACTTTATCATGGACTTGGACCTGTTGACTATCCCCGACTTTCTAAGACGCAAGAAGAAGGGCAGACCCAAAAAGAAATTGAACTTGTCGGAGCCATCTGAAAACAAGTGGGATGTGTGGGACAAAATTAAACAAGAGAGGTATGGAACTAAGTATACTATCTTTCTTAAAGATCAGGCCCCAAGAATAGGTTCTGGTCTTAGAATTGTGTACGTTAAGGAAGGTCGTAAGTGGGCATACATGGTCAGCCATACTGGTGATCCAAATGAACGATCAGGTAAGACTGTTAAACGCTTTTCTCTTAAACGATGGCAAGATATGAAACTAAAACACGAACAATACATACAAAGGAATCATCCAGATGAAGTTGCAAGAAAGCTCAGTCGCAAACGCTATCGAAGAGTATCAAAAAACACCTGAGTTTGGTGTTAAAATACGATCTGATAAAACAAGAAAGCAGTATGTATATCAGTTAAGGAGACTGTGTAGTTCATGTGTAGATGGAATCTCTGTAGGAGACATGAATGTAAGTGATCTGTCTGTGGCTAAGTGTCAACATATATACTGGGCATTGATATCTGGTGTTGAAATAAAATCAGGAGAACGCTTTGCCAACTATACATTGGAGGTCATCACTCGTGCATGGAATGTCCTTATGAAATATGATATGCTTGACAAAAACCCTTGGTCCCTTGTAGAAAGAAGTAAACCTGCACCACGAAATACCATTTGGAATGCAAGTGACTTCACAAAGTTTTTAGAAACGGCTTTTAGTATGTCAAAATGGAGAAACATAGGACTGTTGGTGCGTATAAATGTAGAGCTAGGACAGAGAATAGAAGATATAAGACTTTCTACATGGGACAACTACGATCTAGAAGAAAAGCTATATAGTAGAGAGGTTATATTAAAAACAAATGAAAGAATAGCTGGCATTCCTCTTACAGATAGCCTTGTTAAAATGTTAGAAGAACAAAAACAGGACTACCACTGGCAAGAGTTGGTAGTGCCTAATCCTTTGACACTGGAGCCGTATAGTGAACACAATATATCTCGTACATTTCGTACAATCATGAATGCTGCTGGCTTGCCCTCCCGCTTGCAATTGAGAGACATTCGCAGAACTGTATTGACAGACTTGGCAAATCACGGGGCCACAGACACAGAGATTATGGCCTACAGTGGACACAAGAGTAGAGAAAGTTTAATGCCTTACGTGTGTATAAATACACAACAGGCTCGTAATGCTGCTGCTAAAAGAAAGTTTAGTTTAGAGGAAAATGATAGTTGGCAAAAACTTACAGATAGTGTAAAAACAACAGAGGAATTACTAAATGAAATTGAATTTAAGGAGAGGAAGTGATGCCACGGGATGATGAAAATTACATAGTTGAGAAAGTATATACTCAACTTGAAGATGCATGGGGTGACATGGACGTATACTTTCTTCGTCATGCTGATAGACACAGTAAAATAAAGTTAAAAATATATTCTAGAGATGGTGTAACTACAAGAATAACAATGGAAAAGATTTAGATATGAATGAAGAAACGAAAGCTAAATTTAATGCTCTGTATAAAGAATTAAAAGAAATTGAAAGTATAATTCACAATGAAACATGGCCGAATATTAATGATGGAGGAGATTTTGCAGCGAGAGATAGAATTAGAAAGGAATTGTTAGATATAATTCATGGAGGATTTGATTGAAAAAGGAGAAAGATAATAAAATGAAATGGCCGAAAGTAACTCCATCACATGGAACAAGTTGGTATGTAAAATGGCTGGCTACCAGTACAATTGTAGTTGGTGCTGTACTTAATTCTTTGGAACTGGTTCCTTCAAACTTTTACTTTATGTTGACAGGAACAGCTCTTTGGTTTATAGTAGGTATGTTATGGTTTGATCGTGCGTTGATAACATTGAATGCTGTTATATTTGTTATACATTTTATAGGTTTAGTTTTACATTACTCATACAGGTGAGACATGAACATACACAACCATATTCAATCTTTAGATTTGCAAATTGAAGAGAGGTATAGAGGAGACTGTCCCATATGTAATGGAAAGAACACGTTTACTGCAATCAAAACAACCGACAACATTCTTTACAACTGTTACAAGGCAGGGTGTAGTTTACAAGGTCGATCTGCATATCAGTTTACTGTAAGAGATGCCTTGCTTAAAAACAAAAAGAAGGATGACAGAGTAGAAATTTTTTCTCTGTCTACACACATCATGCCTAACAGAGAGTACATAGACCCTTGGGCCAAGAGCTATGATATAGATGGGTCTGATTTATTATACGATGTTAAGGAAAACAGAATAGTGTTTCCTGTTGTGCATGACAACAGAATTATAGACGCCACAGGTAGGGCAGTAGACAAAAGGCAAAGCCCAAAGTGGAAACGATACGGTAGTAGTGGACATGCTTATGTGTCAGGAACAGGTTGCATAGCTGTTGTAGTAGAGGACTGTATATCTGCTTCTGTTGTACCTACAATTGATACTGCTTTTACAGGTTTTGCTTTGATGGGAACATCTCTTTTAGATACACATGTGACACAGCTTCGGCATTATGATCAGATAATTGTGGCTCTTGATCCTGATGCAGTACAGAAGACATTTGAATTTACAGGAAGGCTTAGAAGTACACTTTCCACTAACATTCGTGCCATGAAGTTGACAGATGACTTGAAATACAGAAGGAAAGATGATATTATGAATTTGGAATTGCACATAGATTAGGAGAAATAAATGGAACTAGCACTGTTACGCACACTTATGAACAGAGAATTTTACAATGGAAACAAAAACATAGCAAAGGAAAAGATATTTAGAAGCAAAGAAACTCGTAGCATCAAGCAGATTTTGGATGATGCCATGTCCGACTATGAGAATGACATTGGCCCCTCAGATGTAGAGGCATTGTTCTTTACTAAAAATACTACTCTTACTACGTCACAAAAAGATGTATACCAAAGTATCTTTCGTAAGATAGCAAAGGCTGGTGCTCTTAATGAAGACGTAGCTCAAAATGTATTGCGAGAACTTAATAGAGAGGACGCTGCCAATGAGCTTATGGACATAGCCTTTAAGATGTCCAATGGTGAGGTAACATCTTTACATAAAATAGTTCAGTTCACAGAAAGGCGTGAAGAGGATTTCATGCCAGCATTAAAGGTATATTTTGAGAACATGGACATTGACTCATTGTTGGAAAAGAATGAGCTACAATTTAAATGGAAGTTCAACATACCCACAGTGGCACAGTTAGTGCCGGGAGTAAATGCAGGGCAGATAGTGGTCGGTGCTGCTCGTCCAAACACAGGTAAGACCAGTAGTCATGCCTATCTTTGTGCAGGTCCGGGTGGGTTTGCTCATCAGGGAGCACGAGTTATGGTTCTTGCTAATGAGGAAGCTACAAGTAGAGTGTCTTCACGATATCTTACTGCTGCCTGTGGTATGAGCATAAAGGAGATTGTTAAGAACAAAAATCGGGCAGAGGAATTGTTTAGTCCCATCAAGGACAACCTCAAAATCACTGACGCCACAGGGTGGGACTTGGATCGTGTAGAACGAGCAGTCAAGGCATATGAACCAGACATTGTGATTGCTGACATGGCAGACAAGTTTAATCCAGAAGGTAGGTACACTGCTCACCATGAACAACTCAAGGCTACGTACATTCGCTTTAGAATCATAGCCAAGCAGTATAACTGTGTTTTGTTTGCCATGTCTCAACTATCTGCTGAAGCAGAGGGCAAGGTGTTTGTGAACATGAGTATGTTGGAGGGCAGTCGTACAGGCAAAGCAAGTGAAGCAGACGTACTGTTTTGCATAACTAAAACTCCTATGGTAGAAGGACAACAAGAGGAAGAAAGTCCTGAGAGGCATTGGTTAGTTCTAAAAAATAAGTTGACAGGAAAACATGGTCGTGTTATAACAATGCTTGATCCAGAAACAGCCACATACAGTGCATAGGAATGTGACATGAAATTAACTATAGACGTAGAGAATACTGTTTCTAAACTACCATCTGGCAAGATTCTTCTTGATCCATTTACAGAAGGAAACAAGCTTGTCTTGGTGTGTACAAGAACAGACAATGGTGAGGAATCCTCTTTTTGGTTTAGCCACTCTACACATAGTACTGACAATGCTAAAGAACTTTTACAGGCACAGCTAGATCAGGCTACGGTGTTGGTATGTCATAATGCACAGCATGAGTTGGTGTGGCTGTGGGAAACAGGCTTTACCTACGATGGACCTGTCTTTGATACCATGTTAGTTGAATACCTTTTTCAAAGGGCAATCAAACAGCCTTTGTCACTACAGGCAGTGGCAGAGAGGTATGAACTTGAGAACCAGAAGCTTGATACTCTTACCGAAAGTTTCAAGAAAGGGCTATCTGTAGATGAAATAGATGGAGATGAGTTAGAAAAGTATTGTAAAGTTGATGTACGAGCTACGCAAGAACTGGCAAATTGTCTACGAACAAAGATGTTCACACAGGACTATGCTCCACTTCAAAATGTAATTACATTAACAAATGATTTGTGTGTCTTGTTGTCTAAAATATATTACAGAGGGTTTTCAGTTAATGTAGATGCACTACAGAATGTTAAGAGAGAATTTGAAACAGAACAGAAAGAAATACAAGACTCTTTAAACAAGCAAGTTCATGCACTTATGGGGGATACTCCAATCAATCTTGCCTCTCCAGAGCAGTTGAGTATGGTCATCTATAGTCGTAAGCCTACAGACAAACCTACATGGGCCA
>TARA_R110002050_G_scaffold111766_7_pt1 | contig 10260 bp, 9 predicted proteins | sample TARA_R110002050 | Tara Oceans TARA_R110002050 (sample SAMEA4396988) | marine metagenome | biome: Polar Biome; feature: [DCM] deep chlorophyll maximum layer (ENVO:01000326); material: water (ENVO:00002006), including particulate matter (ENVO:01000060) such as... | depth 25 m
GTCGGACATATTGTAGGCGATTTTGTGGGACCATGGATTGGTGAAAATGCTCCTGCACTAAAAGATTTAAGTCTCGACTCTGCCTTTTTCTGGATTATCGTAACCGCAACAACAGGTGGCTTAATTGCTTCCTTCACAAAGCTTCGCACACTCGAAGGAGCTGGCGCATCTAAAATCGGTAGTTTATTTCTCTACATTTTAGTAGCAACAATTGGTATGCAAATGGATTTATCAGCATTTGTTGAGGTACCTGGCTTTTTTGCAATTGGTATTGTTTGGATTCTCATCCACATTATAATTTTGCTTTCTGTAGGCAAGCTTATTAGAGCTCCATTTTTCTTTACCGCCGTTGGTAGTCAAGCTAATATTGGTGGCGCAGCATCGGCACCAATTGTTGCTTCGGCATTCCACCCAGCCCTTGCCCCTGTTGGAGTTTTACTTGCAGTGTTAGGCTATGCTTTAGGCACTTATGGTGCTTGGATGTGTGCCGAAATCATGAAAGCTTTATACTAAGTTTTTTGCTTCATCCTTTTCTGATAATCGTTATTGGTTATTCGTATCTTAGTAAAGATTGAATATTAACCGATAACGATTATTGTTGTGAATAGAGCCCTCAAGTTTCTACTCGTTTTTGTTGTAGTAGTATTAGCCGTTTTTGCCATGGCTGGAATACCAAATTACTCAGCGTTTAAAACTCTTTTTTCTAACGCTGACGGGATGGCCGAAGGTAGCGAATACATAGAAAGCACTTACTCTCTAAAAGGCCTTACCGAGTTTATTGGAGAACACCCTGAGTTTTTCTCGGTGGTATCGTTTAATATAGATAACCCCGATTCTGGCATTTATTATCAAGCTGATGTCTCACGAACATTGGGTACACTATCAAACGTATTTTTGTTGCTTGAATATGAACGCCAAGTTGACGCTGGATTAATCAATCCCAAAAAAATTATTACTCTTAAAGAAGTAACTCGCTTTGCTCTTCCTGAAATCAGCGCTGGATCTCATAAAGAGGGTCTTGAGAAGCTTCAGGAAATTGATCCTAATGAAATCACTTTAGATCATGCCGTAGGAATTATGGTTGAAGTGAATGATTTAACCATTGCGGATTATCTTTGGTTTGAATTAGGGAAAGACAATTTAGCCTCTCTTATAGACACTTTAGGACTTAAACATACAGACTTACCACTTCCATTTTCTGGCTTGTATATTTCTATAAACCCAAATTTAGCGGATACTTCTAAAACCTATTCCGACGACGAAGTTATCGAGTTTGCAACACGTTTTAAAAACGATGAAACTTACAATGAAGAAGTGAAGTCTGTTTTTGAGGATGAGCGTATCGGCATTAGTTTTATTCAAGAACGAAACGCATTAGCGAATTTTCCGCAAACTACACCTCGTGAAATTGCTAATTTTATGATGACCATCCAGAAAAATGAAGTTATCTCCGAAGCTGTTTCAAAAAGAGTTCAAGAAAAAATGAGATGGGTTTTTGGTGGCGAAACCATCCCTCTTACTTTTTCAGATTATGGCGCAATCTATGATAATAGAATGGGAATGTTAAGCGGGATAGACTTTGGGACTTCCATTTATACAGGAGCTAGCTCAGCACAGGCGGTTTTCTTTGATCGTCTCCCAGTCGCTTTTTGGCTTCATCTTTCTGCAAACCACATGCAAGAAGATTATCAACAACGACTGATTTGGGATCCTGCACTTTTTGAAACCACTATGAAAGAAATTTCAAAAGGAGAGTAACATGTCAAAATATCGTTTTCTCTCACTTTTCTGGATTATACCTGCTTACTTAGCTTTCATATCATTTCAGCAAGGAATGGTGCACTTTGGCTCCAAAATTACATTTGAAAATGGGGATCGTTATATTGTTGAAGTACTTGATATGCAAATGAAACAAATTGCTGCTCAAAGCAACGGTTTTGTTATTTTTAAATTTACAACACCCGAAGATGATGTTATTACAAAAAAAATGACGCTCACTATTCAGATGGCACAGCAGATTATGAAGGTTAGCGAAATACCAATTAGGTATAGAAAAGGCGGCTATCCAGAAATAGTTTTAGAACCAACTTATGACATCCAATACGCTACCTCGCTGTATAACATGTGGGTAGCTATTGCCGCTTTAATTTCAACTATCATTGCAGCATTAATGATTCAGCGCTTCTCTAATGCTAAAAGTAAAACTGGCACTGAAGTGCTTCACCTCGAAAGGATTGATTAATGGCTAAAGGAACACTTTATTTAGTACCTACAACACTAGGAAAAACCCCTCTCAACAACTCAATTCCTGAGCATACTTTATCGGTTCTGCGAAGCTTAGACTCTTTAGTTGTTGAAAATATCCAGACATCCGTGAAATTTTTGCATTGGGTAGGCGATACTATTCCTGAGTACAAAATTGATTTCTATCATCTCAATAAGAACACCCCTGATTTAGAAATATTTAGCTTTTTAAAGCCATTGAAAGCAGGAAAGAACTTAGGTCTATTGTCAGAAGCAGGAGTTCCTGCTGTTGCAGATCCTGGCTCTCGTTTAGTGAAAATGGCTCATCAGAATGGTATTAGAGTAGTTCCTCTAGTTGGACCATCTTCTATTTTATTAGCGTTAATGGCTTCTGGATTTAACGGACAAGAATTCGCATTTCATGGCTACTTGCCTATCGATCTTAAGAAGAAAACTCAAATGATTGTTCAGCTTGAAGGGGAATCTCGCCGACATAATAGAACACAGATTTTTATGGAGGCTCCGCATCGTAATAACGAAATGCTTAAAGCCATCATGGATACCGCAAGCGATGAAACTCGTATTTGTGCAGCTACCGACATCACCTTAGATTCTGAGCAAATCATCTCCAAAACCGTTACAGAGTGGAAAGAATCTAAACTTCCAGATTTACATAAACGCCCAACTATTTTTGTTCTCTATTGTAGATAAGCAATCCGTTATCACAAAAAAATCCCGCTCATTTTACTGAACGGGATTTTACAAATACTAAAGTCTATATAAAACAGACTATAGATTGCTATGTTAGAAATTAGTTATTGTGCGCCAGCTATACTCAACACCGTTACTACTTCATCATGGTGTTGTGCTACTGCTTGATCCATTGCCGACCAACCTCTGTCGTCATGTACATTTACACTACTTTTTTGATTGATTAATAATTGAACAATTTGATGAAAGCCATTGGTAGAAGCCCAATATAGAGCTGTGGTTCCACGGTTATCTTCACGATCGCTTTCAGCACCGTTTTCGATCAATGCTTCTACAATCCTGATGTGCCCATGCTTGGCTGCTTTTAACAAAGCTGTGCGCTCGTGAGTATCTTTAGTGTTTACATCTATTCCTTTTGCAAGCATACTGCGTACTGTTTCAAGGTCGCCATTTTCGGCGGCATCAAGAAATATTTCTTCATTCATGATTATTCCTCCTACAGATTTAAATGAACTAGATTTGCACTTCCATTGTAATTTTAGAAGTCCATAATGTCAAATTAGAATGCGGATTGTAAATGAATTTTACATGAAGACATAAAAAAGGCTAGGGAGTTATAGCTCAACTTCCTAGCCTTTTTAAATAAATAGATATTCAGTTTATAGTCCTAGAACTTCAACACCTTGCTTAAAAGTAATATCTACAGGAATGTTTTGACTAGATAGTTTTGCTAACGAGGCTTCTAGTTGCTCACCTCGAACGGTATACTTTTCAACAAATGCATCTACAGCATTGTAATCGCCATTACCTTGTAGAGTAAGTATCTTTTCGGAAAGAGCGGTAACCGCTGGGCCTACTTTCTCGAAGTTAATTCGATAGGTATCGCTGTTTTCATCATAGCTAAAAGCACCCATTTCTTTAAAGAAATTAAAACGGATTAAATTAGCACGGCCATGAGCGCTCGATGATCCAAAGCGAATTGAGCGGAAAATACTTGCTAAAAAAGTAACGTAATTATCTTCGATTGTACCTTCATCAATCATCCCTTTATCGAAAAGTGATTGAACCATATACAACCCTAATACATCTGCTTTACCTTCTTCTAAAGCCGACGCATGATTCTGTAACGCCTCGCGTACTGTGCCTTTATTAGTGATGGTATTTTTTATTCCCAAACCGTGTGCAACTTCATGAAACATGGTGTTTCCAAAAAATGCATCAAAAGTAATATAGCCTCTTTGGTCTTCTGCGATTAGTGAATTCGAAATTGGAAGAAGTATTTTGTCGTACTTAGCACGCATTGCATTCTTTAGCTGTAAACGGCGAGTTCCTTTTGCTAGCTGAACTTCTTCGTCGTTCGGTAAGTTAATGGCAATAGTTTTAGAACCCGAGTTAGAGTCGCCCGCATAATAAACTACATCGTAAGCGTTCAAGTCAGAATCACTACCTGGTACTTCCTTTTTGTATTTACTCGGCACTGGCAAACCACGTTGAAGCTCTGGTAACACCGCAGTGTATTTAGCTAGTCGTTCACTCCAGCTTTTATCTTTAATAAGTACGTAGGCTTCGTTTGCAGCTTTGTAGCCATAAAGTTGATCTTCGTAATTTTCGATGGGCCCAATAACGATATCAATACCGTTATTCTTCATATCCATCCAAGCAAAATCACTTTTCTGATATTCGTTACTTTCAAGAGCGTCGGCTCTTAGATTTAGATAAGTTTTTAGCCCTTCGTCATCAGCAAAGGCAGCAGCTTCGCGAAGTTTTTCGGCAGCTTTGTTATGATGCTCTGCAAAAGCTTCGTTGTAAGGAATGGTCATCAAGTTACCGCTATCATCACGTCTAACTAAGGTGTATAAACTTTTTTTATCCTCAGAATCCCAAGCTTCGAATTCTTCTTTTGTCATATCCTTCGGGTAGAAATTAGCTCCCATTGGTTTCTCCCCAATTCTTTTTACAAAAGAGGTATTCCCGTCTAATCTATCCCACGGACCGTAATTTATTACCGCAAATTCTCGAGTTTTTTTATCCAGTTTGCTAAGCAGTTCGTTCTTATTCCCATAAGCTTGTTTCCAAAAAACTTTATCCATTTCTTGGGCAGCTTCTATCAGCAGTGGAATCATTTTACGCTCGTTTGTAGTCAAGTCTTTTACATCAGACATAAGCGTAAAGCTTGTGTATTTGCTTAATAACTGATCCATTTCACCAGTAATCTTATTCTCTTTATTACATGCTACCATTGCTAGTAGTAACATAATTCCTATCCATTTTTTCATAACATGGTTATTTTGATTCAACATTTTCCGCATTTGCCTTCTGCACAATTTTGCGGCGATTAATCTCTGATAATATAAGTTCTGTAATTTCACTTTTTAATAAAAACTCATACCTGATATCCAATACATAAGCTTTTACTTTTAACTGAATGACAAAAGCACGGTCCACAATTTTGTTCTCTACAATTACAACAACAGGCTTATTCATGTATACATAGCGTGATGAGATAGCCGCTTTATATGCAACTTCCTTCATTTCATCTATATTTACATTAATTGGTAAATAAATAGAGGCAACTACTTGGCAGTATAAAGCACCAGTGTTAGAGTTCGAAACCGCGTTGTTTACAATATCCGCATTAGGAAGCGTGATTAAGGAGTCATCGGGTGTTACAATACGCGTTGATCGTAACCCAATCTCTGTTACTTCCCCGTACATATCTCCTACTTCAATTTTATCCCCAACTTGGAACGGACTATCTAAAATGATAATGAAGCCCCCAAAAATGTTCTTCAATATATCTTGAGATGCAAAACCAATAGCTAAACCAATAGAAGCACCTACGGTAAGAACCGTTTCGATGGGCGGATCTATAATTCCGCTTATTACAAAGAAAACGGTAACTGTCCACAAACCAACATTAATAAATGGAATGATTCGCTTTATTACTAACCGATAGGAAGGTTGATTCTCGGCTAAACGAGTTAATAGAAAAACTAAAAGCCGGTTAAACAAAAAAGTGAACAGTAAAACTAAAATAATAGCTATTACTTTACTTGCAGAGAACAAATCCTCAAACTTAACAAGTTTTGGTTCTATGCTAATTTCGCTTGTAGCAGCAACCGTATCTTGGCTAGCAACCATTGTTGAGTCTTGGGCTAGAGCTGTAACCGATATCCCACACAGCATTAACAAAACAAATAGATAAATACTCTTTTTCATAACTCTGTGATTAATGGATAATATTTCTTCTTTTTAATAGACGTAGCACTTGTCTAAAAACAAGCTGATTAAGTGCATAATGCCCATTATTTTCAAGTAAAATCCCGCGCGACTTTAGTCGTGATAACAAAACACGGCTATCCGATAAGCCAATATTCATAACTCGAGCTAATTCTGCTACTTTTAACGAACCATGTAAAATTAGAAGCGCTAAAGCGAACAATATTTCAGAAGTTAAAATTTCCAAACCTTCTACACTAATTGGCTTAAATGGAGCTATTGTAAGCGTTCTTCCTTCAACTTTTTTGATAGACCTTAGCCATAAAATAATTGCAACTGAAACATTTCCCTCAGCTATATCCGTCATTTCTTCAAAATAATAATCTGATAAATATTGCTGTAGTTCTTTTGGCTTATGAATTCGCTTTTTATAGCCTCTTGAACGTTTTGTAATTTCATCTGCTTCAAAATTTAACCGATATACACTCTTATTATGACGATTCATAATCACTGTTTGAAGTTGTTCGTCATCCATAGTGTCGGTAAAAAGCACATGCGTAAAGTGTGTCTCTATTCCCTCAGCTTTGTTTAGGTAGTCCCAAGCATATCTTGAACAAGAAACTACCCAAAACACTCGATCTTTGGTTTCTGAGATAATGAGCCAAAGCGCTTCAAGAGCATCAAAACCATTTATATTACGCAAGAACATATTCTGGAGACCTTCCAAAAACACAATCCTACCTTGCTTCTGCTCATTTATAAACCGGATAAGAGTCTCTGGCCTGTTAATATCGGTTGCGCCAAAGCTACTACCAAATGTGCCTAATAATTGCTCTAGGCGCCACATAGATTGAGAAATATCGATGGTTAAAATATCGGCTTCTTCAGTAAAAGTACTTTTAAACCGCGCTAAGAAAGTAGACTTACCACTTCCTCGCTCTCCAACAACAGATACACTCGTAGCCAAGCCTTCCAACCAAGCCTCATAGGCTTTTGTTATATGTAAAACATTGCTTGATGCATTTACATAGAGCTCAGCATCTATATCTGTACTGGTTTTAAAAAGCTCTCTATAAGACTTAGGTAGCTCTAAAATTCTTGCATCAGTTTCCGTTAAGTAGTTGCTGATGTCAACACTTTTATACTTACTTGGATCTTTAATTACAGAAAACCCAAACATGCGTTGCAGAGGTAGTAGCACAACTTTCAGCTTCCGTATTGAGAAACGAAGTAGTAAAGCCGTCTCATCCTGAGTCTTTGCCCAATATGCAATAATGTAGTTTTTGACTTTCGTCCAACGAGATATTTCCATAACAGAATTTACTAATTAGTTAGCTCGATAAAAGAGATGTAAAAAAATATTATTATTCTCACATAAGAATAAAATCGAGTTCAAAACGTACTTTTTATGCAGCGTAGAATACCTTAAATTTAGCTTATCATCTACTACAATATGTTTTATCAATTTAACCAATTCAAAAGGGTCCGAATGTATTCTTTGCTCAGGCTTTTTATAGCCTCGCTATTTGTGTCTCTTTTCGCTGTGGCTCCTGGCGTTTCCCAAAATCACCTATCTCGTATTTCTAAAGTTGATAGAAGTGATGGAAAAGGTGTTGTCATCAGGTACCATTTAGAAGAAGCTATCGATTCTTTTATGGTTATTCAGCCTGCGCCAGATTTAATTCAAATGGTGATTTTTGATACAGATATTGACACAACTGGAATACTCCTTCCAGAGCAAGGAGACAAAGTTAAAGAAGTTCATTTATACAACCTTGGTTATGGTTATGGAATAGATATTTACCTTGATGAAGGCGTTTATTACCGCGCTTCCGCCTATCCAGATCAAAATCAAAAGCATCTATTATTAGGACTAACCGATACTGACCCGAATCAGTTGCTTGCATATAGCCAGCAGTTTGTAGCTCGTGATTGGAGCGATGAGATTACCCCTGAAGGCGCGCTCGAAGTAACACCGTTACCTATCGACAATTCATACCAAGTTATTAGAGAAAAGCTACGATTCGACACGATTGTGATTGATGCTGGGCATGGCGGAAAAGACCCCGGCAACATTGGATACGGCAAGGCTAAAGAAAAAGATGTAGTCCTATCTATCGCAAAAAAATTAGGTGGTTATATAGAAAAGAATCTCCCTGATGTGAAAGTAATTTATACTAGAGATGGGGATTATTTGGTAGGGTCTAAAGAAAATCCTGATATTTCAATTATGGAGAGTTTGATAGAGCGCGGACAAATTGCCAATAGAGCCCAAGCAGACTTGTTTGTATCCATCCATGCGGATGCTTGGCATGATAGAGCTGTGCGTGGAGCTTCCGTATTCTTTTTAGGGCTTAATCGAAGTAATAAGTCTTTTGAGGTGATGAAAGAAGAGAACCAAGTTTACAATAATGAACTTATTCAAGACTTAAGCGAAGAAGATCTTTTAATTTATGAGCTAGCTAATAGTGGAAACATTGCTACCAGTGAAAAAGTAGCTTATTTGGTTGAAGACCAACTCAAAAATAGAGCGGGAAGAAAATCTAGAGGTGTAAAACAGATGGGCTTAGTGGTGCTTTATCAATCTACAATGCCTGGTATTTTGGTTGAAACAGGATTTTTGACAAATGCTGCTGAAAAACGATACCTTACAAGTGATTATGGACAAAGTATTATCGCATCTGCAATTTTCAGAGCCATTAGGGATTACAAGCTAACTTACGAAAAAGGTCTTTTACTAGGTGAAAACACAAGCAGTAATGAATAAACCCCTTATAATTGGCGTAGCAGGTGGAAGTGGTTCAGGGAAAACAACGGTTGTTGAGCACATTTGCAGATCTCTAGGACAAGAAAGATTGTTGCTTCTTCAGCACGACTCGTACTACCGGGATTTAAAACACCAACCTTTTGAAGAACGAATTCTTCATAATTTCGACCATCCTGCTTCCTTGGAAACAGAACTGCTCATCCGCCATGTAAATGCGCTGATGAAAGGCTATCCCATTGAAGTACCTAAATATGATTTTGCAAATCACATCCGAAAAGAAGCTACCAACGCTGCCGCTCCAAAAGATGTTATTCTGATTGATGGTATCCTAATTTTTAGTGAGCCTGAGCTTCTCAAACTTATGGATGTAAAAATCTTTGTAGACACCGATGATGACATCCGGTTACTTAGAAGATTGAAGCGAGATATTAATGAAAGAGGCCGATCTGTTGAAAGCGTGATTGACCAGTATCAAAAATTTGTGCGCCCAATGCATCTAGAATTTGTAGAACCCAGCAAACGATATGCCGATGTGATTATTCCAAGAGGTGGGAAAAACAAGGTTGCTTTAGAAATGGTCATCTCTCTGATTAACAGCAAATTATCCTAAATCATTTAGCAAGCGTTCCATTCCTTCAAAAATCAGATGTGGCCGTACACGTGTCTCTTCTTTTAGCAACCCTTCTATCTTTTTAGCGTCGCCACCGGTGAGATGTAGATCAAAATCTCCAAATGTAGTTCTGTAGCGCTCAATAGAGGCGTTAATGCCGTCAATAAACAAACCAACTTGTCCCCATTGTAGAGAAGTTTCAGTGCTTTTACCTGGCCATGTATTTGGGATTCTGGAGTCAACAATTGGGAGTTCTGGAGCTTTCGTTGCAAATATATTCAACAAAATTTCTAACCCAGGCATAATTACGCCACCCATGTAAACTTCGTCGCTACTCATATAATCTATAGTACAAGCACTTCCGCTATCTATCACAACAACTGCTTTAGAGCTATGAGTTACCGCACCTAAACAGCCTAAGTATCTATCCATTCCTAATGTTCTTGGGGTTTCGTAATTTATTTTTGAATGCTCTACATCTTTTAGGGATAGTACTTTTATTGGGACAAAAGACAATTCTTTCTTAACTACAGCTGTGATATCCGACCGGACACTGCTCATCACTATACCTATAATTTGATCCGAATGAGATAAAACCCATTCAGTAAATACAGTAATATTTCCCAGATTAAACGAGTTTAAAACATTCCAAAGCCCATTCTTTTTAACTGCTGCTTTAATTGTAGAATTTCCAATATCCACAAAAAGT
>TARA_R110002050_G_scaffold2634_2_pt1 | contig 10260 bp, 7 predicted proteins | sample TARA_R110002050 | Tara Oceans TARA_R110002050 (sample SAMEA4396988) | marine metagenome | biome: Polar Biome; feature: [DCM] deep chlorophyll maximum layer (ENVO:01000326); material: water (ENVO:00002006), including particulate matter (ENVO:01000060) such as... | depth 25 m
ATAATATGAGCGCAACGAATTTTTATGATATGGCAGATAAGTTAAAGGAGATTCTTTTAGCAAATAGTCATGTGAATACGGTAACGTATGGAAATATAAGTAAGGTAGCAACGGAGAAGACAAGTATCTATCCATTGAGTCACTTTGTAGTAAATAGTACACAGATAAAACATAACACCTATGTATTCAATATAACATTAGCGTGTATGGATATCATAGACCAAACGAATGAGAAGAGTGTAGACACTTTCTTAGGCGACTCTAATGAAATGGATATTTTGAACACTCAGCTTGGTGTAATTACAGAGGCTATAAATAAGTTTAAGAAACATTCTTTAAGAAAGGATGGTTACCAATTGATAGGAGAACCAACGACGAGTCAGTTTGTACATAGGTTTGAGGACGATGTAGCGGGATGGGATGTAACTTTTGATGTAGAGGTACTTCAAACAATAGGTCTTTGTTAAAATGAATTTCCTAAGCGAAGAGGTTCAAGCTATTTTGGTAAGAGCCGCAGAGAATATCGTTAGGGAAGCACAAGCTAACCTCGACGATGGGGATTTGAAAAAGAGCATTAGACAAGAGGTCAATGAGGATGGTATACAAATTATTATGAATGAGTATGGTTTGTACCAAGACAAAGGGGTCTCTGGAGCTAATAAGAGCACGTTTGAGGGAAAGAGAAAGACAATACATAAGTCTAAGTCAAACTTTAAATTTAGTGGCGCATTTCAAGCCATAGGGGGTAGTTCTTCAATAGCTAAGTTTATGAAACGTAAGGGTATATCAAGTAATCTTTACGACGATAAGACTTTGAACTATTTGATTAGAAGGAGTATTTACCAACATGGTATTAAGCCAACGTTGTTTTTAACAAAGCCTTATGAGAAATATAGGGAACAAATAATTGAGGAGTTCGAGAGACTTCACGAAATAATTAAAAAAGATATAGATGGCGACAATAAATAATATAATAAATGTCAACTCTTCATGGAGTAAGGACATAGTAAGCCCAGCATTAACACAAGCTAGTATAAAGGTTTGGATATATAGTGGAGAGCAAGGAGTAAGTGCTATTAGTGGAGTAGAGCTTATAGCAAGTAATGGTAGACTATTAAACCCTACCTACTCACTTAGTGGGACAGCTATTTCGTATGATAGTACTAGTGCAATCTCATTTGAGATATCGCCTTTGATAAAGGACTATTTGGAAAGCAATTTAGCAAATGACACTTACAATAGCGACAATGCTATATGGGTAGATATACAAGTGACCTCAACTATCAATGCGATAGAAACTATTAGTGCTAGTGAGCATTACTTAGCATTGGATGGTTATGAGTATACGATACAGGACTCTACGGATGACGTAGACAACGTTATAAGAATGTCTAATAGGAAAATACAATATCTAAAAGATAGTGGCTTAAAAGTCCCTGTATTAAGGCAAGGTATGGTAAGTTATTATTTCAAAAAGGATGGTGTTACATTGGTTAGTGGAGTAGTTGCAGATTTTGCAGATAGCGACCTAAGTGATGAGCAATTAATCTATTTAGAAAATAGTGTTGATGGAATCAACTATTTGGAAGTAGACTCTTTGGAAATAACATATGACAATGGATTTGATATAATTACTCTTTCACAAGTAGAGGAGTGCAAATACCAACCTCGCAAATTAACTTTTGTAAACAAGTTTGGTGCATTTCAAGACGTGTGGATGTTTAAGAACGCCGATAGAACATTGGAAGTAAAGAAAGATACATGGAATAGACGTAATCCAATCATAGGGTCAAGTATAAATAGACCTAACACATTGGTTGGTATACAAACTATAAACGAAAAGATTACTTTAAATAGTGGTTTTTATAGCGAGGATGAGAATGTAATCTTCGAAGAGTTGATGCAATCAAAGAATGTTTGGATGTGGAGCTTGGATTCAACACCAAGAGCACAAGCTATTTTGATAAAAGATGGTTCATTCAATTTCAAGGATAGTGTTACCGAGAAAGTAATCAATTACACTCTTAACATAGAGTATGCTTTTAGTAAGATTAAAGCATTGTAATTTAAGACACACAGAGACGTTCTAAGGCATTTAAAAAAGAGTTTGGACTAAGTAGTCCAATGACAAATTTAAGTGCCTTAGAAGGCTTTAAAATAAAGATAGACAATATGAACAACGATATAAGATTATATATACAAAATACAAAAGGTCAATTTGAGAACATTGATTTGTATGAGGATGAGAATATCTCTATAGTCGATAGCATTCAAGATGTTAAAGATATAAAAAAGATATTCAATGTCTTCTCAAGGGACTTTAAGGTAAGGGCTTCATATGAAAATAATAAGAAGTTTAAACACTACTACAACCTCAACATAGATAATGGGTTTGATGGTAGGAAGAAAACAAAAGCATTGATGACAATAGGGGGTAATGACTATAGAGTAGGATACCTTAGATTGATTGATGTGATACTAAAGGATAACAAAGTAGATTCTTACAAATTGTCTTTTCAAGGAGAGACGGTTTCGTTAAAGGATATTATCAAAGATGATAAGTTGAAGGACTTAGATTTTACGGAAATAGTATTTGACAACACTCCAGAGAAAAGGGTAGAGGGAATTAGAGATGGATTATATAGTGGAGGTAATGTAAGTTTTGATGATGATGGAAACCAACTATACCCAGACGTAATCTTTGTACCAATCTTTAGTGGAGGAAAAGTAGTGGCTCACCCTCATGGTGAAGACTATAGTAATACAGCTTCATTAAAACCAACGGATAACTCGTATGACTTTAGTTTAGTAAAATTTACTGGACAAGGTGGAGGTAAAACTTCTAGTGCGACAAGTGGTGTTGACGCATCGTTCCTAGGATTAAGCGCAACGTTTACAAACTTCCCTATTAGCCCATACGATTTTAAGACGGGGGTTAAGGTAGGAAGACTTTTACAAATGGTTGATGACAAATACCCAGAGCTTATTTTAGAAAATAGCTTTATTCAAAGGGAAGAGTTAGACCAAATGTATATGTTATTCAATGGAGAGATTGAGACGGGAGCTACTCAAAATGTGAGTGATGCTTTTAACAATAGTACAAGTGCATTGCCCGATGGTCAAGTCAATAGTGTTGTTTATACAACGGAGGCTGGAGACCCTAATGGTGCAATTACACTCGTTAGAGATACGGGTGCAGACTTTCACTACATAGTAATGGATACCAATTCGTCGAGACCAAGGTTAAGTGAAGGTATTTTCGTGTGTGAAGACAATAGAGCTACGGAAAAGGTAGACGTTACGATAAAGAAATACTATTACAACTCAAGTGGTCGTAGAGTAAATCTATTAGTAACAACAATTAACGATATACAAAGTGGTGCAACGTACCCTAGGAATGGATTAAATCTATCTACTTGGGGAAATGGTAGTGCTGCAAATGGTAGAAATATGTATATGGATGTGACATTTACTTGTTCACAACAATTAGATGGTTTGATAGACTTTAGATTTGACTATGCAGCTTGGAATGGAAGTAGTTTGGTAAAAGCTAAGAGTGTTTCTACTCAACCCATATCGTCTTTCATTATAGATATTAAGAATTATGCTCCAGAGATTAAGGTTTTAGACCTTGTGATGGGTATATTCAAGATGTTTAATATGACTGCTTATGTAGAAAACGATGCAGTCGTTATAAAGGAGCTAGAGGATTACTATAAAGAAGGAGTGTCTCACGACATTACAACGCTAGTAGAAGCTAATAAGAGCTCTGTATCGCCTGGATTCAACTACAAAAGTGTATCTATGAGACATAAGGAGGCAGAGGATGTGTTAACAAAGAACTTTTTAGGAAGTACAAACTTTGGAGACATGGATATTTCCAAGGCTGACTTCATAGAAGACGTACAAGAGAACGAGGAATACTTACTAGATGGTAAGGAGTACAAGATTGAAACTCCATTTTCTAGAATGATGTTAGAGAACCTCTACTTAGGATTTGATAGTGCTCAACAATTGTTAGGTACTTATGCAAATGGAAGTGGTGGGTTACCTACGGATATCGTGATAGGTAATCAAATAGATGGTACGCTAAAGGAAGTTAAGACAAAACCTATATTATTCTTTGCAAAGCAAGCAGATACAAGTAGAACGTTTCAAGAGACGAGTGGTTCAAATGACATTTTGGACTTAGCTGGTTATCAAGCAGGTTTGTTTACGGAGAATGGTAATAGTGCAGGGATTCATGGAAACCTAGCAGGAGGTAGAGGTTTAGTATTAACAGAAACTGTTAGTGAGGCTAGTATAAATGATTATGGTCTAAGTACTATAGGAGTATTCAAAGCTAGTGATGGAACAACGGAGATAGGTGCTAATGATAAGAATAGATGGTTTAACCCAAGTTCTATTATGCCTACAAGGTTTAAGCGAAATGGTGAATTGATAAATCCATTTGGGAAATTCCAATCGCTAAACTTTAATAATGATATCTACGATGAGTTTGAGTATCACAATGGTGCTAATGCAGACGTTTTTATAAATGGTTTGTATCAAACGAACTATGAGAGGTACATAAACAATGTATACTCAAAAGATGCTAGGATAACTAAGTTCGATGTGAACTTTACCCAAGCGTTGATTAACCAATATAGTTTAAAAGATACATTCATTGTGGGAAGTAATCAATATAATATAAATAAGATTAACCTAAACTTGCTTACGGGTAAGGGTAAGGTAGAATTAATTAATAAAATAGAGTTTGAGGAAGTCGACCCAGCGGAAACTACGGGTTCTCTTGCAAGAAAATCTATTACGGGACTTAACTTATTACCATCGAGTGGTAATTATATATACAATCTAAGCCCTATTCTTGCGTATAGTGAGACTATAGGGACTAACGAGACTATCAACATTAACAATGAGGATGGATTTGCAGATGCATATTACGCATTTACTAAGATGAGAGAGGAGTATCCTAACCTAGAATCTCTAGGTATCATTACAACGTGGTATGGGGATACTGATGATGACACGATGAGCATACAACCAAGGTTGGATGTTGCTACAGGATTCACAAGTTTCTCGGATGATTGGAGCGTTGGTACTTATGATAGGACTAATACATTAACCACAACGATTAATTCGTTAGGTAAATCAAATGTAGGAGGTACGCCAGACGATAGTGGGTTGGTTGAGTTCGTAAACCTATGTAATAACGAGGGGATTAAAGTAATGCTTTATCCTTTCTTACAAATGGACACCGAAGGAAAAGAGTGGAGAGGTCAAATACAATTTGATGGAACTCAAGCTGGTTTAGATAATTGGTTTGATACATATACAGATTTTATAAGACACTACTCACAATTATTTGGAGGAACTAATAAGATTGATAAGTTTATGATTGGAAGTGAGTTTGTAACATTAACTCAACTAATTATAAATGGAGAATACGAAGGAGTTAACAAATTAGTAACTCTAGCGAGTCAAGTTAAAGGTGACTTTGGAAGCGATAGTGCTAAGATATCATATGGTGCAAATTGGGATGAGTATCACTCTCACAATGGAGTATATCATATGGACAAACTATGGACTTCTAATGATATAGATGAGGTATCTATTGACAATTACTTTCCATTAACGGACTTTCAAGACCCTTCAACAGTAACATATCAAGACATCGTAGATGGATTTGAGAGTGGAGAAGGTTGGGAACACTACTATAGTACTTATAATGACCCTTCAAGTAAGGTTGATTATGATGTAGCTGGTGGTGAATTCGCTTGGAAGAACATATTTGGATGGTGGGATAGAGACCACACGGGAGCGACGACTAATCTTTTAACAAATGGAGATATGTCAAGTGTTAGCTGGCCATGGAATCATGGAAGTTGGAGTTATATTACACCTACTACGGATGGTTCTACGGCGACTTTAACGTTGACGGGAACATATCCTACAGACTATCCTAGAATAGAGCAGACATTTGCTACTACGATAGGTGAGGATTACGACGTTACAGTTAATATAGATTCAAATGGTAACCCTTGTAAGTTATTAGTGGTTGAGGATGGAACATATACGTTCTTAGGTTCAACGTCATCTATTACAACGAGTGGTTATGAAGACGTATCATTTACGTTCACAGCAACCTCTACAAATACTATTCTTCAAATATTAATTGAAGGAACGAGTGGAGACGAAGCGTTTGTTACAAATGCAGAGGTGATAGAAGTTGGTGGAGCACCAGCAAGTGGTTGGACAGCTAGAATGAAACCATTGTTCTTTGCAGAATATGGATTTGCTAGTGTTGATGGAACAACGAATCAACCAAATATATTTGCACCATTATTACCTAGAGAGTCTACGGGAACGACAGACTTTGAGGTGATGAAACAATCGTTAATAGCTTTCAATGCTTATTGGGACGCTAAGACGCAAGGTGTGAGTGGATTTGCTGAGGATAGATTCGCTTGGGCTTATGACATAAGACCTTATCCAGCATTCCCACATTATAATATATGGGACGATAGTGACAAGTGGTCACAAGGACATTGGCTCAATGGTAAGTTAATATAACACAATTTAAACAATAAGATTACGAGAGAGGTATGCTTCATAGTGTACCTCTACTTGTATCTATAAAAAATCTAAGATATGAACATATTTGAAATATTAAATGTAGACGACTTTCATGGAGAAAGTGAAGTAATAGAGATTGCAAAAGGTAAGTATCAACGTGTGACTTCTTGGAGACAAGCTATTAATAAAATTAAAAGGAAAATACAATGGCTGAAAAGATAATATACGATATAATAGTAGACTCGAAAGACGCTACTAAAGCAATATCAAATTTAAATAAAGAAACAGGAAAGCTAGATACAACCTTTGAGGATGTGTATGGTGATATTAAGCCTTTGACGGGTCGACTAGGTGAACTACAGGATAGAATGTATGAGCTTGCACAGTCGGGAGATGTTGCATCTAAAGAGTTTAAACAACTATCTAATGAAGCTAGTAGATTAAAGACAGTACAAAAGGATGTAGACAAGCAATTAGATAGAACGTCTAGAACGTTAGATGAGAAGTTCTCTAACGCAGTAAATGTTGCATCAAGTTCAATGGTACTAGCTGAAGGAGCTATGAGTGCTTTAGGTGTATCTGCTAAGACTAGTGAAGAGTCTATGGCATTTATGGTACAGGCAATTGCAGGAGCTCAAGCATTAAACTCTTTAAATGAATCTACGGGTATATTTACTAGATTAGGTAGTGTGATAATGAAGTCTACCTTATTTACTAAGGCTGCAACTGTGGCTCAGAGATTATGGAATGCAGCAATGTCTGCAAATCCTCTTGGTGTAATCATATTAGCAGTAACAGCTTTAATTGCTGCAGGATATGCTCTTATAAAGATGTTTAATAGCTCGGCTGATGCAGTTAAGAACTTTGTAAATGAGCTTAATGGTTTAGACTCTACAAATAGAGCTCTAGAAAAACAATCTCAAAAAAGACTTAAAGACCTAGAAACGGCTCACAGACGAGAGTTAGAGTTGATGAAGGCTCAAGGTAAAAAGAAAGAAGAGATTGAGGCTAGAGAGTTGTCACAAGCTCAAGAGTTAACGGAAGCTCTAGAGAAGCAAAAGGACGAGGCTCAACTAAGAGCTAAATCGGCTGGGGAAGAGCTAGAGAAAAGAGAGGCAGCTTATCAAAAAGATAAAGATGATGAGACCTTAAAAGCTAATTTTGAAGCAGCTAAAAAGGCTTTCGATGCATCTCAAACGTTCTATGAGAAGGCTCAACTTGCAGAAGAGGCTCACCAAGATAAGATTGAGGAAATTAAACATAAGCATAAGATAGGAGACATCATAGACAATGCTGACGTAGTAGTTAATACTGATGATACCGAGGATGATATAATAGAGACAACGGATGATGACGAACTAGAGGATGACACAGAATTGGTTGCGTTAGGAGAAAAACACCTAAAAGAGCAATTAATGGAAGAGTCAAGAGTCAACGCACTTATATCTGAAGAACAAAGGTTAGCAGATGAGAAAGCAAGGATTCAACAAGAGTCTTTAATGTTCGCTCAATCATTAAGTGGATTGTTTGGTGCTTTATCTGGTAAGAATAAGGCTCTAGCTACAGCGGGATTAGTATTAGAAAAGGGTGCAGCAATCGCAAAGGTTGTAATCGATACTCAAAAGGCTAATGCGGCAATCTTAGTAGCAAGTGGTGTAGAATCGGCAGGTTATAAGGCAGCAGCAGCAGCAAATGCTTTAGTAAATCCAGCAGGTGCAGCAGTGTTTTCTGGGTTAGCAGTTAAAGCTAGCGTTGCAGGAAAGGCTAAAGTTCTCAAGAACAATATAATGAGTGGTATTTCAATAGCAACTATTGCATCAACAGGACTTCAATCACGAGGTGGTGGAGGTGCAGGGTCTAGTGGTGGTGGTGGTGGAAGTGCTCCATCGGCTCCAACATTTAATACCGTTGGTCAATCACCAGCAAGTGCAAATAACGTTGCAGATAATGCAAATTCACAAATACAAAATAGTAATAATAATCCTACAAGGGCATATGTAGTTTCTACAGACATTTCTAGTCAACAATCGTTGGATAGAGATATTGAGGAAGACAATAGCCTAGGATAGATTTTAAAGCGTCCTAATGGACTTAAATAGGATATACATTAAAGTATATAGGAAGAAAAAAAAGTGTCTTAGGACGCTTTAAAATAACTAATAAAGATAGACAAGATGATAATAGACTTAGATTTCAACGAGGAAGATATGGAAGCGGGAGTATTCGCAATAAGCGTAGTAAACGACCCAGCCATAAAGAGTGACTTCCTTACATTAAGTAGTGAAGAAAGTGAAGTAATGAACTTAGCAGCAATTGACGATAAGAAGTATATTCTTATGGGAGCTGTTTTGATACCAGACTTAATTATACCAAGAGCTAATGGAACACAAATTAGATTTAGCAAAGAGGTTATAAGAAAGGCTAGTGAGGTTTACTTTAAAAGAGGACATCAACAAGATGCTACATTAGAACATAAGCAAGACGAGAAGCTCGCTGGGATGACTGTAGTAGAGTCTTGGATTGTAGAGGATACAAAACATGACAAGAGTGCTATGTATGGCTTAGATGCGCCCGTAGGCTCTTGGGTGGTGAGTATGAAGTGTGACAATGACGAGGTTTACGAATTAGCTAAACAAGGTCAAATTAATGGGTTCTCTATAGAAGGGATATTTCCTCAACAAAAGGAAGTTTCTTTAAGCGAGATACTAGATAATTATTCACCTACCGAACTACAAGCAATGAGTGATATGTGTGAACTAGCAGAGAAGTTAGCAGATACGAAAGATGAAGCAAAGGATTTCATTAAACAATTAATGCGTAAAACAATATAATTATGTTTGGAAAAATATATGAATCAACGTGGTGGGGAACTCCTACCACAATATTTGGTAGTATTTACTACGATTTAGCTAATCCTATTAGTTATGGAGCAGAATTATTAACTAATTCTGATATGAGCTCAGTGGCTTTCCCATGGAACTATGGTTCTTGGAGTGGAATTACTCCTACGACGGATGGAGACATAGCATCATTAACACTAACAGCAAGTTATCCTACAGACAATCCTAGAATCGAGCAAACATTTGCTACGGAGATAGGTAAAACTTATAGGGTAGATGCATTGGTTGATGGACAAGGGAGTGTAATTCAGTTGTTAATAGTAGAAGATTCGACATTTACTTTTATCACTTCTAGCGAGTTGAATACAAGTGGATATGAAAATATAACATTTGACTTCACCGCAACCTCAACATCAACAATAGTACAAGTATTAGTAAAAGGAACTACAAGCGACGTAGCTCTTTTGGACAATATATCCATCAAGGAGATACTATAATAAATAAACAAAAAATAACATGGGAAGAAGAAATACAACAACAACAAGTACGTCTAGTGCCTCTACATATAGTGGACAATCTCAAAGCTCATTGACAAATACGTCAGAGTTAAAGAATAATAACAATACTTCATACGAGGTAAGACCAGATAAGGTAAATCTAGATAAGATAGATGAGCTTTTCAAAAAGGAGGGTAAGTTAATCTATGATAATACTTTAAAGGTATTGAAATATTGGAATGGTGCTCAATGGATTAGTGCAACTAGCACAAGTGGTGGTGGTTCTGGTGGAGTAACTTATGAGAGAGCTACTTCTTATTCTACATTAACTAATGGGGGTTCCGTAG
>TARA_R110002050_G_scaffold75855_9_pt1 | contig 10257 bp, 8 predicted proteins | sample TARA_R110002050 | Tara Oceans TARA_R110002050 (sample SAMEA4396988) | marine metagenome | biome: Polar Biome; feature: [DCM] deep chlorophyll maximum layer (ENVO:01000326); material: water (ENVO:00002006), including particulate matter (ENVO:01000060) such as... | depth 25 m
CAGGTGGTGGTATTAAATCTACCTTCTCTACGTGTTTTGGTGCGCCTTTCTTCCCGCGTCCAGCGCATGTTTACGCTGAATTGCTAATGAAGCGTATTGAGGAGTTCGGCTCTAAAGTTTACCTAGTTAATACTGGTTGGACAGGCGGTTCTTACGGTACAGGCCAGCGTTTCAGTATTCCTACAACTCGCGGTATTATTAGCGCGATTCAGAACGGTGCTCTAGCGGGTGCTGAGACGATTAAGTTGGATGGTTTGAACCTTGATGTGCCAGTTTCCGTTTCTGGTGTTGATTCTGGTTTATTAAACCCACGTGAAACATGGGCTGATAAATCAACGTATGATGCCGCTGCAAAAGACCTGATTGGTCAGTTTGTTTCAAACTTTAAGAAGTTTGATGGCGTATCAGAAGATATTGTTGCAGCGGGCCCTAAACTTTAAGGCATCGCTGACCCTATAAAAAAGCCCCTGTAGAAATACAGGGGCTTTTTTGTGGCGGGCTCAAAAAAACGGTTTAGATATTACTGAACGCGCAGTTTTATATCGGCTCCGTTTAAGTAGTCTGCTTCCTGCTCTAAATCAGCCAATGTTAACGGGTGAAGCTCTAGCCAGTCCTCAGGAAACTCGACGATAAGCTTTTTGTTATCCACACGAAATGCGATGGCGGGTAGTCTGTCTTTTGAGCGGCTTCTGTGTAATACAACGGCGATGCGCAATAAAACACACAAGTGGGCATAGGCGTCTTGCAGGCGTTTAGGCAGTGTTTTGAACTCATCCTTGGGGAATTTTCGCCGATGACCCCTGACCAAGGTTGCTAGCTGAAATTGCTCTTGGGTGGTGAAGCCGGGAAGATCAGCGTGGGTGAGTAAATAGGCACTGTGTTTGTGAAACTGACTATGGGCAATGGTTAAACCTATCTCGTGGGTTTTCGCCGCCCAGCTCAACATATCGTAATGCTTGCGAGAAAGTTGCCAGTCATCTTTGACTTGGGCCCAAGCTAATAGGGCGGTTTGCTCCACTCTATCCGCCTGTTCTTGGTCCACATGGTAACGCTGCATAATGGCGTTGATTGTACGATCGCGTACATCTTCATGGCGAAGGCGTCCGGCCATGTCATAAAGCACGCCTTCACGAAGTGCGCCCTCAGAGAAGGCCATCTCTTTAATATCGAGAGCTTCAAATGCTGCGCATAATATAGCAACACCAGCGGGGAATACTTTCTGTCGTTCAGGTTTTAGGTCTGCAATATCAATATCTGCGCTGTTTTCAAAGCTTAAGATTTTGTCTCTCAGCGCGTGCAAGGCTGTTTTTGTGATTCGGTCTTCGCTCAGTCCGATGCTAATGCAAGCATTACGAACCGCTTTGATCGTGCCTGATGAGCCGACAACACTGTTCCAGCCATGATCTTGGTAGGAAAACTTGATTGACTGTAGCTCTTGCAGTGCCGCTGTTTGCGCACGTTTAAAGTTTTTGGCATTGATGCAGTCATCAGGAAAGTAACGTTTGGTGAAGCTGACGCAGCCCATATGTAGGCTTTCCATCATATTGGGTTCGAACCGTTCACCAATAATAAACTCGGTACTGCCGCCGCCAATATCAATCACTAAGCGGGCACCTTTATCATCGGCTAATGTATGCGAGACGCCGAGATAGATCAGGCGTGCTTCTTCGCGTCCGGCGATGATCTCAAGCGGGGTGCCTAGAATATTTTCAGCTTCATCAATGAATTCGCGGCTGTTTTTAGCCTCGCGTAGCGCGTTGGTGCCAACGACCCTTACGGCATCGCTAGGCAGGTCTTTTATACGCTGAGCAAAGCGACTAAGGCAGTCAAGACCGCGTTTTTTGGCTTCATCAGTGAGGTAACGTTTATCGTTGATCCCAGCAGCAAGCTGAACTTTATCGGACATAACATCAACGGTCCGCAGTTCTCCTTGATCAAGCTGCGCTACCACAATGTGGAAGCTGTTTGACCCAAGGTCTATAGCAGCGAGAAATTGCTCTTCAATGTTATCTATAGCAGTGGTCTGCTCGGTCATTATGAAAAAGCCTCATGGACAATAGAGATGGAAGCGGAGAGTAGAGTACCAAAAGAAACCGCGGGCTGCAGTCGCTTTTCATTCACATAGTGCAAAGGGATAATACTGACTTGTTTTACAACGATTTATTACGATCAATCACCCTTCTAATCGATAAAATGGTCGCTAATTGGCGACAACCCCGTTACACAACGGCCTGTTGGGTGTTATTATCGGCGGTCTGATTAAAGTGTTGGGTGCAGCGGAGAAGAGTCCCCATGAGTGAAAACATTGTAAATGTTACAGATGCTTCCTTCGAAGAAGATGTTCTCAAGGCTGAAAGTGCGGTCTTAGTGGATTACTGGGCTGAATGGTGCGGTCCTTGTAAGATGATTGCTCCAGTTCTTGAAGAAATTGCAAAAGAGTATGGCGATCAGCTTAAAATTTGTAAGCTGAATATCGACGAAAACAGTGAAACACCACCAAAGTTCGGTATTCGTGGTATTCCTACGCTAATGTTGTTCAAGGGCGGTAATGTTGAAGCAACGAAGGTGGGTGCTTTATCAAAATCCCAGCTAGCTGCGTTCATCGAAGCTAACCTGTAAGTGAATAAGCCAAGAAAGTGTGATGTTGTATAAAACATGACACTTTCTCGTCTTTTTCTATAGACAGGCGGTTTTCTTCCTTCTATAGTGTTCAGAGTTTGGCCAGCCTGCTAAAACTTATCCTTCTTTTTTCTTTGTTTTAGTAATGAGCTATTAAAGGCCATTTTTGTATTTCTTCCTAAATTCCATCCAAATAAAAAAATCAGCCTAGTGCTTGTTTCCTCCAAACTATGAATCTTACTGAATTAAAAACTAAAAGCGTTCCCGAGTTACTTGATATTGCCAAAGGCATGGGAATGGATAACTTGGCGCGTTCCCGTAAGCAGGATGTTATTTTTGCTATCCTGAAACGTCATGCTAAAGGTGGCGAAGATATATACGGCAACGGTGTCCTCGAAATTTTGCAGGATGGCTTCGGCTTTCTGCGCTCAGCTGACTCCTCCTACTTAGCTGGCCCTGATGATATTTATGTATCACCAAGCCAGATTCGTCGTTTCAACCTACGTACAGGTGATACGATTGAGGGTAAGATTCGTCCACCTAAGGATGGCGAGCGCTATTTTGCATTGTTAAAAGTTAATGAGATTAACTACGACAAGCCAGATAATGCCAAAAATAAAATCTTATTCGAAAACCTGACGCCGTTATTTGCGCAGGATCGTTTAAGAATGGAGATTGGTAACGGCAGTACAGAAGATCTGACTGCTCGCGTTATCGATCTTGTTTGCCCTATGGGTAAAGGTCAGCGTGCATTGGTGGTATCGCCACCTAAAGCGGGTAAGACCTTAATGTTACAGAATATTGCGAACAGCATTACGCGTAACAATCCAGAAACACATCTAATTGTCTTGCTAATTGATGAACGTCCAGAGGAAGTAACAGAGATGCAGCGCACCGTTCGTGGTGAAGTTGTTGCGTCAACGTTCGATGAGCCTCCAGCACGTCATGTTCAAGTCGCAGAGATGGTTATCGAGAAAGCTAAACGTCTGACTGAACATAAAAAAGATGTGGTTATCCTCCTTGATTCGATTACGCGATTGGCGCGTGCCTATAATACGGTTATTCCATCGTCTGGTAAGGTGCTAACCGGTGGTGTTGATGCCCACGCATTGGAACGTCCAAAACGTTTCTTTGGCGCTGCGCGTAATATTGAAGAGGGTGGCAGCCTGACAATTATCGCTACGGCGTTGGTTGATACAGGTTCTAAAATGGACGAAGTTATTTTCGAAGAGTTCAAAGGTACAGGTAACTCTGAAGTTCATCTCGACCGTAAGATTGCTGAGAAACGTGTATTCCCTGCAATTAATATCCGTCGTTCAGGCACACGCCGTGAAGATCTTCTGACCTCTGAAGAGGAGCTGCAACGTATGTGGATTCTACGTAAGCTGCTTGATTCAATGGAAGATACGGCAGCAACAGAGTTTGTTATTGATAAGTTGAAAGACTTTAAAACAAATGATGAGTTCTTCCTGTCGATGAAGCGGAAATAAACCAGTTTACGTATAAAAGGGTGAGCTTCTGCTTGCCCTTTTTTGTTTTTACTAGGTTCTATACATGGCGACTCCAAAATACAAAGACCTGCGTGACTTTATCCATATGTTGGAAGCGCGCGGCGAACTTAAACGGATTAAACAAGAGATCGATCCCAATCTTGAAATGACCGAGATTAGTGATCGGACACTCAAAGCGGGCGGTCCTGCACTCCTGTTTGAAAACCCTAAGGGCTATGATTACCCCGTACTGACTAACCTTTTCGGCACGCCGGAACGGGTTGCCATGGGCATGGGTGAAGACAGTGTTGTCGCGCTGCGCGAGGTGGGTAAACTGCTTGCGCAACTGAAGGAGCCTGAGCCCCCTAAGGGCATGAAAGACGCATGGGATAAACTACCTATCTTCAAACAAGTTTTGAACATGGGGCCTAAAGTGGTTAAGACCGCCGCGTGTCAGAAGCATGTTATTGAAGGCGATGATGTAGATCTGAATAAGTTGCCTATTCAAACCTGTTGGCCAGGTGATGCGGCACCGTTGATTACATGGCCATTAGTGATTACCCGTGGGCCGAATAAAGAGCGTCAAAACTTAGGTATTTACCGGCAGCAGCTGATTGCGAAAAATAAGTTGATCATGCGTTGGTTGGCGCATCGCGGCGGGGCGTTAGATTTTCGTGAATGGAAACAGGAGCACCCTGGTGAACCGTTTCCTATCGCGGTGGCTTTGGGTGCTGATCCGGCCACGATTCTTGGTGCTGTAACGCCAGTGCCGGATACCTTATCTGAATATGGTTTTGCCGGTTTGCTACGTGGCGGCAAAACGGAAGTGGTTAAATGCTTAGGCAGCGACCTGCAGGTGCCTGCGAGCGCTGAGTTTATTTTAGAAGGGTATATTCACCCGGATGAGATGGCTGATGAAGGCCCGTTTGGCGACCATACTGGGTATTATAATGAGGTAGACAGCTTCCCTGTGTTTACTGTTGAGCGTATTACTCACCGCAGCAACCCTATCTATCACAGTACCTATACCGGAAGACCGCCAGATGAACCGGCGATTTTAGGCGTAGCGCTGAATGAAGTGTTTGTGCCTATTTTGCAGAAGCAGTTTCCCGAAATTGTTGATTTTTACCTGCCGCCAGAGGGCTGTTCATACCGCATGGCGGTTGTGACGATTAAGAAGCAATACCCCGGCCATGCAAAACGTATTATGTTGGGGGTTTGGTCTTTCTTGCGCCAGTTTATGTATACAAAGTTTGTCATTGTTTGTGATGATGATGTAAATGCGCGGGATTGGAATGATGTGATCTGGGCGATTACTACGCGGATGGACCCTCAGCGTGATACGGTGATGATTGATAACACGCCTATAGATTATCTTGATTTTGCTTCACCGGTTTCAGGTTTAGGTTCTAAGATGGGTATGGATGCCACGAATAAATGGGAAGGCGAAACCACCCGTGAATGGGGAGTGCCTATTGAGATGGATCCTGATGTACAGAAAAAAGTAGATGATATTTGGGCTGATCTGGGTATTCTGGATTAAGTGATGGCTCACCAAATCGTTATTGAAAATATTGGCCATAGCCTCACCGGCCAATCAGGTGAAACCTTATTAGAGAGTCTTCAGCGCCATGGCTATAAACTTCGAGTAGGGTGTAGAAATGGCGTGTGTGAAATTTGTGAAGTTAGGCTGATAGAAGGCGAAATTGTACAAAGCTATCCTGAAAAGAAGCTGATGTTAAGCAACACGATAAATCAGACGTCAGAGGGTGTGTTTGCGTGTACATGTCGGCCTTTAAGCGACGTTAGGGTGAAAATAGAGGGGCTGGAATGCCCTGGAGAATTGTTAGTGAAAAAACTGTTATGTGATATTACAGCGATTGAAAAGCTGAATGCAGATGTTTACCGTGTGCGGCTTCAGTTGCCTGCTACAGCATCTATGTCGGCCGAGTTCTATGCCGGTCAATATTTAGACCTTATTCTCCCTAGTGGGAAGCAGGCGTCCTTCTCAATAGGCTCTGCACCGGATCAAGGGCGTAATGTAGAGCTGCATATTCGCCATATCCCCGACAGCGAGATGTCTAATAATATTATTCATCATCTGCAGAATGAGAAGACGGTAGAAATCGAGATTCCTAAAGGGGATTGTTATCTACAAGCGCATAAGATCAGCCCTGATACGCGTCTTATTTTTGCGGCTGCGAGTACAGGATTTGCGCAAGTTAAAAGTGTGGTCGAACACCTGCTGGCTAACCAGTTTAGTAATCCGATCTATATCTATTGGGGCGCACGGGTAGAGGATGATATTTACTTAAGTAACCTGCCGTTACAGTGGGCTGCCGAGCATACTAATGTGCATTTTGAGCGGGTTGTGAGCGAGTCCGAGAATAGCCCTAATTGGGCTGGGCGCATCGGTTTGCTGCCTTCTGCTATTTTGGATGACTTTAGCGATTTTGAGAATGTAGAGATCTTTGCCAGCGGCTCACCTGCGATGGTTTATGCATTGCTTGAGGCCTGTGAGGCGAAGGGCTTTAAGGAAGAAAATATGCATTCCGATGTGTTTGCTTACGCGCCGCGGAATAAATAGGCGGCTATCTTGCCTGTCTAGATTTAGAGGTACAAAAAAGGGATGCATTGCATCCCTTTTTTAGTTGTTAAGCCTAAGCGCTATGCTTTTTCTTGCTCGGGCATAGGCAGTTCTGGCAGCCCAGATGCAACAAGGTTTAAATTTTGTTGTAACAGTACTTGCGCACGATCATTGTCACCTAAATGGCGAAGTAAGCGGGCAAGTTCGGCTAACGTTTCAGAGCTGGGATCTAATGCTAAGCTTTGTTCAAAATACTTAACGGCTTGCCCCCAATGCTGGTTACGCATAGAGAGTCGACCTAATGTCAGTTGTAGACTTGGGCTGTCGTCGTGTGATTTAAGCCAGCCACGCGCAGTATCTAACTGCTTCTTCGCATTCTCACCGCTTAGGCGACCGTATAGATTCACAAGCTTATCATCCCAGTTACGCTTGAGAAGATCTTTAAGGCTCTGCTCGGCACGGCTTTCGGCGCCAAGAGAGACCAGCAGTTCGGTATAGCGTTGAACTAAGTCGCCATCCCGTGATAAGTCGCTCGGCAGGTCGTTCCATGCCTTGCCTAAGGCCTTAAGGCGATCGTCATTGCTGGTTTCAACGGGCAGCTTGTTGATGCTCTCTTCCAGTAATTGACCGTAGCAATCGCGGCTGAGCTGACTGAGTTCGTCCTCTTTAAGTGCTTGATGCTTGCGCAGTATTGGAATGAGTTTAGACAGTGCTTGCCAATCATTCAGTCGCAGATAGATATCTTTTAGCAGCTTCATTACATAGGTGTTTTTCGGCGCTAAGGTCCGTAGACGCAGGAGCGTTGCTAAGCAAGGCTCTAACTGACCACGGGATAGTTGTATCTCTGCTTGCGATATTGCAACCGTCACTTCGGCTTCTGGCGTTGAATTTCGTGCTTTTTGTAATAGCTCGTCGGTCGCTTGCTCGTTGTTTTGCTCATGGGCCGCGCGCGCAGCCGCTAAGTAGTTAACCAGCGGCAGGTCTGAGCGTTCAGCGGCTTGTGCCAGCTGTTTCTGTGCTTGAGCCCAGTTCCCTTCTGATAAGGAGGTAAGGCCTTTCAGGGTCTTGCGGCGGCTAATTAAATGGTTACGGTGATCTTTCCACGCTTTGAGTTTAGTCGTCGGCAGTTTTGTATGGGTGATCACATTGATAACCCAGTGCAATACGATAAAGGTAATGAGCAGTGCTACCAACAGTACCCATAAACTGGTTTCAATGGTGGTTTGATTATAAGCGATCAGGACATAGCCGGAGTCCTGAATCATCAGCTCACCGACAAAGGCACCCGCGCCTAAAATAACCAATAGAATGAGGAACAAAATCTTCATTAGGATGCTCCCTGTTCCTTAAGCTTCGCCATCTGAGATAGGTAGCCTTTAAGTGTGCGCAGTGAGCCTGAAATATCGGGCATCTCCGCGGTAACTTTTACACCCTGTAACTCGGTGATGCCGTTTAGCAGGCTTTGGGTTGTACTGTCTTTCTCTTCAAAGTAGGTGGCGATCCAGCCGTGTGCTTTTTCTAAGCTGGCGTCATAGGAGGCCTGTTTACGTTGTAGAAGTGCCAGTTGTGCCTGTTCTAGCATTAAATGCAGGTTCTGTTGCAGGTAATAGGATTGCTCAGGTGAGAGTAATGGCTCAATAGGTTCGTCTCGGTGTTGAATTACGACCAGTTTATCGAGCTTGTCGACCGCTTTGCCCCATGAGGCTTCTAAGCCTGCGGTCCAAGATTCAGAGACTGAATCCGGCGTCACCTCTTCCAGTAGGTCGGGTAGTTTGCGTTGCTCCGAAATAGGGATGAGCCGTAGGTTTGGCACTTGGTTATTAAGTGCGCCTAATTTTAAAAACACCCCTTCCGTATCAAGGGCTGGAACCGCTTCTAGAGCAGCGATATCAGCGGCAAGTGCTTTACGCACTTCATAGATGGAAACGTCATCGGTCTCTTTTAGAATCTTATCGGCTGACTTGAGCAGTTTAATCGCGCCTTCAGTGGTTTGTTCCATCAATACGCGTTGATTGGCGAGGCGTAGCAAATACTCAACTTCCGCCAGTAGCCAATCTTTACGAGAGGTGTTTTGTGTGGCGGTGACTTGTTGAATGCTTTTGGTTAAACGGGCTTGAAGCTCATCAATATTGTTTTTGTCCGCTTGGCTTTGTGCTTGTAGCTGGCCAAGTTTTTGATTCATGCTGGCTAGTGACTGATCGATGGCGCTACGAGCGTCGCTTAGGGATGCGCTGACTTGAGCTTCAATGGCGGCGTTGTTTTGCTCTACACTGCTGTTTTGCTGCAGGGATAGCCAGTAAAGATAGCCGGCTGCGCCAAGGGCGATAATAGATAAAGGTAGGGCGAGCTTGCCAGGCCATGTGGCGCGTTGTTTCTCTTGCTTGGCGAGCTTTTCGGCCACGACTTCGTTGGCCGCCGCTGTTTTGTTGATTTCAGCATTTTTAACCGCTTCATCGATCGCGTCGTTGACGTCTGCCTCGTCGTTCGGCGGTGTCGGATCTTTGGCGTTATCTTTTGAGTCTAAGGTGGCCGTTTCTTCGACGGTTTCCTTCGTCTCTTCCGTCGCCTCATCTAACACGTCAGACGTATGTGATTTTGGCGCTTCAGTGCTCTCTTCCTGTGGCGTTTTCTTCTTGTCGCTCATCTGTCGATTTCCGCAAAAGTCAGTTACTGCAACAAGGCGGTGATCATTGATTGATCATCAGGGCCTGCTGCTGTGGTTATTCTTGTGAATCCTGCTGATTCAGCGTCGTTCTTGATGCGTTCACTTGGCACTATAAGATGGCATTTTAATAGTGAATCAGTGCTGAATTGTTGTTGGCTTCCTTTAGCGATGCTCATCAGGTTGTGTAAACCCTCTCCACTACTGATGAGAATGGCATCAAGCTTATTCTTATATAAGGCTTCAGCAACCTCGCCATCTTTGTATGTCGGTTGTTCCCGGCGATAGAGTTCAGCATAGCTAACCTCGGCGCCTCGTGCACGCAGTTCTTCGGCCAATTTCTCACGACCGCCTTCCCCGCGCATAATAAGTACTTTCTCCCCGCTGATGTTGTTGAGTGCTGGTGAGGCGAGGAGTGTCTCTGAATCGTAGCCTAATGGGCTGTGATAGGCATCTATACCATAGTTGCTGAGGGCGTTAGCACTTTGCTTGCCTATGGCTAGCCATTTTATGCCGATGGGCAGCTGTGGCCAATATTGATCAATCCAATTATAGCCGTTATGTACCGCATTTGGGCTGACAAAGATTAGATGTTGAAAGTGATCTAAATCTATTATCTGTTGCTTTAATCTGTGGTAATTCGCATCAGACTCAGTAATCGGGCTGATTTTGAGCAGAGGAAAGGCAATGGGCTCCGCGCCTTGGCTGCGGAGCGCTTGGAGTAATTTGGATGCCTGATGGTGCGGTCGTGTAACGAGTACTCTCAGGCCGGTTAAACAATCTGTTGGCATAGGTTAAGCGTTAGGTGTGTTGTAGACAGCGTCTAGGATTGTTTTTGCGCCGGCAGCTAATAGACGATCGGCTACTTTAATGCCCATCGCTTCTGCGTCTTCCGGCTT
>TARA_R110002050_G_scaffold297832_1_pt1 | contig 10255 bp, 8 predicted proteins | sample TARA_R110002050 | Tara Oceans TARA_R110002050 (sample SAMEA4396988) | marine metagenome | biome: Polar Biome; feature: [DCM] deep chlorophyll maximum layer (ENVO:01000326); material: water (ENVO:00002006), including particulate matter (ENVO:01000060) such as... | depth 25 m
CCATCATAATCGCACCTTCTTTAACAGGTTTGCGTAACATTTTAGAAATTGGCTCATTTAAATCTTTTGCTAAAGCAGAAAAATTTATAATCTGACGAGACAAACCTTCTTCTAAAAAAGGACTTGCTACAATAATCTCTTGAACACAAGAAGCAATGGTTTTCATTTTGTTAATTATTTAACATTATGTGTAAAAATAGCAATATTTTTATATTTTCATGTTTATTATAAGGATTCATTCTATTTTCGACACTTCAAATAAATTGAACTTTAAGAATTAAAAAAACATGAAAGAGAACACCTTATTAAAAATTGCTAAAGATTTTGGAAGCCCTGTGTATGTTTATGATGCTGAAAAAATTGAATTTCAATATAAACGATTAACAAAAGCATTTGGTAAGGTTAAACAATTAAGATTAAACTATGCTGTAAAGGCATTGTCTAATATATCTATTTTAAAATTGTTTAATAAATTAGGTTCTGGAATCGATACCGTTTCAATACAAGAAGTTCAATTGGGTATTAAAGCTGGTTTTAAACCAGAAAATATCATATTTACTCCAAATGGTGTGTCCCTTGAAGAAATTGAGAAAGCCGCTAAATTAGGGGTTCAGATTAATATAGATAACCTTTCCATTTTAGAACAATTTGGAACTAAACATCCTAAAATACCAGTTTGCATTCGTATTAACCCTCATGTTATGGCTGGCGGAAATACTAATATCTCTGTTGGACATATTGATAGTAAATTCGGAATTTCCATTCATCAGATTCCACTTTTACTTCGTATTGTAGAGAATACAAAAATGAATATTAATGGTATTCACATGCACACAGGAAGTGATATTTTAGATATTGATGTGTTTTTATATGCGAGTGAAATTCTTTTTGAAACAGCTAAAAACTTCAAAAATCTAGAATTTATAGATTTCGGCTCAGGCTTTAAAGTACCTTATAAATTAGGTGATATTGAAACTAACATTGAAGAGTTAGGCGAAAAACTATCTCAGCGCTTTAATGAATTCTGCAAAGAATACGGTAAGGACTTAACCTTAGCATTTGAACCAGGAAAATTCTTGGTAAGTGAAGCTGGTGTGTTTTTAGCAAAGGTAAATGTAGTTAAGCAAACGACCTCTACTGTTTTTGCCTCAATAGACTCTGGTTTCAATCATTTAATTAGACCAATGCTATATGGCTCTCAGCACGATATTGTAAACATCTCTAACCCAAAAGGACGCGAACGCTTTTATTCTGTAGTTGGTTACATTTGCGAAACTGATACGTTTGCAAATAACAGACGAATCTCAGAAATAAAGGAAGGTGACATTCTTTGTTTTAAAAATGCTGGCGCTTATTGCTACTCTATGGCCAGTAACTATAACTCTAGATACAGACCTGCCGAAGTTTTACTGTATAAAGGAAAGGCTCATTTAATTAGAAAGCGCGAAGTTTTTGAAGATATATTGCATAATCAGGTAGAAGTAAATTTCTAATTTAACACTGATTTATAGCAACTACGTTAATCTTTTAATTGATTGAAGTATGTATAGTATTTGATTACATTTACTTTTGAATGCATCTAAATGATACTATTATGACACAAATTGCGCCTAAAATTATCCGACAAATATTCGTTTTACTATTAATCTTACTGATAGGAAGTTTAATTTTTAGTGAAATGTTACCTTATTTGAGCGGTGTTTTAGGCGCAATTACATTTTATATTCTACTAAGGAAACCAATGAGACACTTAGTTAATCAGTACAAATGGAAATCTAGTTTAGCTGCATTAACATTAATGTTAGGTTCTTTTGTAATAGTTATGGTACCTCTTACTGGCTTTGGAATTATGCTTGGTAACAAAATTTCTGATGTTGCTGGTAATAGTGAAAAAGTGATTGATGCTTTTAAAGACCAAGTAGGGAAAATAAAATTTAAGACAGGTATTGATATCAACTCTCAAGTAGATACAGAATCTATAACCTCTTGGCTATCTGACGGTGCACAAAGCATGGCTGGCAATACATTTAACTTATTTATTGCAATTGGCTTAATGTATTTTATGCTTTATTTTATGTTAACTAACCGACAAGAATTAAGACAGTCATTGAGAGATTATATTCCTATGGATAATGATAATATCAACGAAATAGGGCATGAAGTACAAACGATGGTAAAATCTAACGCAATAGGTATACCTCTAGTTGCAGTAGCCCAAGGTCTTATCGCTTTAATTGGCTTTTTAATTTTTGGTATTGAAGAGCCTTTATTTTGGTTTGTAATTGTTACAATTGGATCTATGATTCCGTTTGTTGGTACGTTAGTTGGGATTTTACCTGTATTTATTTTAGCCCTATCATCTGGTGATTCTTTTCAAGCTTGGGGAATTTTAATCTATGGTTTTGTTGTAGTAGGTTCAACCGACAACCTAATACGACTGCTAGTCTTAAAGAAACTAGACAATGTTCATCCACTGGTAACACTAATTGGTGTAATTGTTGGTGTTCCTCTTTTTGGATTTATAGGATTAATTTTTGGGCCATTACTAGTAAGTATGTTTATGGCTTTGGTAAAAATCTATAAAGTTGAATATGGAAAACCAAGCAATACTGAAACAAATAGTTTTTAATTAAGTGTGTTTTATTCAGTTTTCATTAGAGGTGAGTTTAACCAATAATCTGTTATATCTGCATTGTTTAAAGGCGCATTTCTAAGTGACTCTCCTTTTTTTATATATTTCAATTTAGAGTTATATTCACTATTTAGAAATACACGCTGAACAAAAAGCTCTCTAAATTGATAACCTTCTACTTTAGATTTCCCCATACCAAAGCCAATCTCGTCTTTATAATTTTTAAATTTTAAACTAAACAACGCTAGATATGAGACGTTTTGATGGTATAGGAAATCGGAATCTTCCCTTTTAAACTTCAATTCTATGGTTTTGCCATTAATGGCATTTATCTTTAGTATCGTTAATTTCTTATCATTAAAAGAAATTTTAATATTATTTAATTTTTCAATTGATTTTAAATCTATTGGTCTATTAAATTCAATATATAAACTACTATTTTCTTTATTGTAGTAATAATTTTCAACTTGTAATGCATCATTTTCTGTAATGAAAAAATTGTTATTAAAAGTTATATAGTTAAGATACATTTTACCATTTTCTCTTTGGTTATATTCAACATCTAACGTAAATATTAATTTTCTCGGACTATTAGAATACAAATTATACTCAAATTGATGTATAGCAAAATCAGACCTAGCGATATAAATATAGCCTGTTGCATTATAAGCAAAACCAGTAATTTCTTTCTTTGCTACAAAAGCTATTTTGTATAGTTCTTCATCATCCAAATAAACGATACCCTTATTTTTAAAACTGTGATTTTTAATAAAATCTTTTTCAAAAATATAAACAAAAGAAAAGCTACCTGTATTAAAGTTCCTTATTGGATTATGTATATTTAATAAAGTTAACTCATTACCAATACCACTTCCTATTTTGCCATCTTTAATTTGTTTTGCTCCATTATAGATAGAATTACTTATTAAAGAATCTTGTTTAAAATCTGTATTTAATTTATAACTATATAATGACGTGGCATTTAATGAGTCACTAATTTTATGACTTGTAAACCCTTGATCAAAAACCTCAACAATTCCTTCATTTAAATTAATATATTCTTCATCTGCAAATTGATAATCTCTATAATATGCTATATATGAAAAAGGATCAACTGGATAATTAATTTTAATATTTTCAATAGCCTTCTTTACTATTTGTCTTGTAGATAATTCTTTAGTTTTTTCAACACTTAATACGACCTCACTAAGCGCTTCTGTTTTAGGAAATAGATAAATAATATGATAAGGCTTTGAGGTTAATAAGCTCAAGTCTACTTTTTTTTAATAATAACCTATACAACTGATATTAAGTATCTCACTGTCTTTTATATAGTGAATTGGTATTCTAAAATCACCAAGAATATTAGCAATTGTACCATTATTACTCTTAGTAAATTTAATTGTAGCGTAAGCAACAGGTTGGCTTGATTCTGAATTTACAATTCTGAATAACAACTCATTCTTCTCTTGGGCAGAAAATTTTGACCAACTCAATGTTACAAAAATGATAGAGAGAAAGAAGAAACGCATAAATTAGTTTTAAGTCTTAAATATAAAACCTCATTTTAACTTCATCGCTAAAGTTATCTACTTTATAATTTATTGAATTTACTTTTTTACAATAATTATTTACATTATCAATTGAGCTTAACCCAAAATTGAAAAATTATGTTAGGTCTTTATTATGAATTATTCATTTTCTAATTCAGCGATATAAGAATCTATATTCGCTTTTTGCTTAGCAGGCAATTCTGGCTCTTTGATATCTGTATAAGTTTTTAAAGTATCGTATAGAATCTTAGCCACTATATATCTTGCTGTTGGTTTATCATCAGCTGGAATATTGAACCATGGTGCATGTTCTTTTGAAGTTCTGTTTAAAGCGTCTTCATAATAGGTTTGATAATCCTCCCAACATTTGCGTTCATCTAAATCATCTGGAGAGAATTTCCAGTTTTTTTCTGGTTTATTTAATCTTCGAAGTAATCTGTTTTTTTGTTCATCTTTAGAGATATTCAAGAAAAATTTAAAAACGATAGTTCCATTATCTGCAATATGTTTTTCAAAATTATTGATTTCGTTGAATCGTCTGTCCCAAAAATCAGCATTAATATCATCCAAACTATTTACGTTTGGCATATTCTCATACATTAGATATTCCGGATGCACTCTTGTAACTAGTACATTTTCGTAATGCGTTCTGTTGAATATTCCAAATTTCCCTCTCGCAGGCAATGCGTTAACATGTCTCCAAAGGTAATCATGTTTTAACTCTAAATCCGTTGGTTTCTTAAAACTATGCGCTACAATTCCTCTAACGTTAAACTCTTTAAAAACTTCACGTATTAAACTGTCTTTACCTGCTGTATCCATACCTTGTATACACATTAAAACAGCATATTTACCGTGTGCATACATTTTGTTTTGAATGTCTGCTAAATTCTCGCTTACGGTACGCAATTCGCGCTCAATTTTCTTTTTATTAATACCTAAATCGAGTGATGTTGGTAAATCTTTTATCTTAATTTGAGATGAGATTTTAAAATCTTTAATAGTGATATCTTTCATAGTTACTAATATTATTTAGAAGCAAAAGCTTTTACATCGCTCTCGCTTACCTCTTTTTCCCCTAAAATAATTAAACGTTCTACAACATTACGTAACTCTCTAATGTTACCTGTCCAATCGTAGTTTTGAAGTAATTTTATCGCTTTTGCTGAAAAGGATTTTTTAGCGTTACCCTGTTCATTAGATATCTTTTCTGCGAAGTAGTTAATTAATAACGGAATATCTTCACGTCTTTCGTTAAGAGCTGGAACCTCGATTAAAATAACAGCTAATCTGTGGTATAAATCTTCTCTAAAATTACCATCTGCAATTTCCTTTTTAAGATTTTTATTTGTCGCAGCAACCACTCTAACATTTACTTTGATATCCTTATCACTTCCTACACGCTGAATTCTACTTTCTTGCAAAGCACGTAATACTTTGGCTTGTGCAGACAAACTCATATCTCCAATTTCATCTAAAAAAATTGTTCCTCCATTTGCCGCTTCAAACTTACCAGCTCTGTCTTTTGCTGCAGATGTAAATGCACCTTTAACGTGTCCGAATAATTCACTTTCTATAAGTTCACTCGGAATCGCAGCACAATTCACCTCAATCATTGGTCCTTTAGAACGCTCACTTTTTTGATGTAACCAATGTGCTACAAGTTCTTTACCTGTTCCGTTTGGACCAGTAATTAAAACACGAGCGTCAGTTTGTGCTACTTTATCAATCATATCTTTTATACGAGCAATGCCATCGCTCTCACCTATCATCTCATAGTTCTTGCTGACTTTCTTTTTTAGTCTTTTATTTTCAACAACAAGTTCTTTACTATCTAAAGCAATACGTACTGTATTTAATAGTCTATTTAAATCTGGCGGCTTAGATATATAATCAAAAGCACCCAAACGCATCGTATTTACAGCTGTATCTAAATCGCCATGTCCAGAAATCATAACCATTGGAGTTTCTGGTTTTATCTTTTTTACAGCTTCTAAAACTTCTACACCATCCATTTTTGGCATTTTAATATCGCATAGAACTAAATCATAATCATCTTTTTTAATCTTTTCAATTCCTACCAAACCATCTTCTGCTTCTTCTACTTGGTAGGTATCATTTTCTTCAGAAAGTATTTTAACTAATACTCTTCGGATTGCAGCTTCATCTTCTATTATTAATATTTTCGGCATAATTATATTTTAAATTTTATTCCACTTCTAAAATAGAAAGCGTTTAAATCATTTAGTTTATAGACATTATCTCTATTATCATCTCTTAAATGATTACTAAGTAAAAACGTGTAACCAATATAAGAATAAGCAATTAAATGTTTTGTAAAACAATATTCGTACCCAAGTCCTCCTAAAGCCACAGAAAGTGATATATTATCTGCAACTTGCTCATTCACAGTTATAGGTTGTTGAATATTTGCAAAGTAACCATCAAGTCCGGCAAATGTTTGAAGTATACTCTTTTCATTAAAAAAGTATTTTACATTAGATTTTGGGACGCCAATACTATAAGACCATTTTTCATTAACACGTCTAAAATAACTTACAAAAGGTAATGGAAATGGAACACCTGTTGTAGAATTATAAGTAAGACCCAAAACCAAACGATAAGGCTTATCTATATCCTTTGCATCTCTTCTGTCTTTTATTGCAAAAACACCACCATTCAAAAACATATCGTCAGTGGTTAATTTACTTGTTAAGGTAGACGCTATTCTTGGTGTAATTTGTATACCTAATCGCCATTGTTCACTAGTTTTAAAAGTATAACCCAAACTAAAATCTATAACATGTAATTTTTTTAATTGATGCGTGTTAAATGAGTATTCATCTTCGAGATTAAGTAAAATTCTGTTATACTCTCCACCAATTATTAAGTAATCCTTGTTTTTGATTTTTATTGGATAATTTAATGAAGCTCTTAACCTTGTGTATTGATCCTCTGATTTACTACTGGGAATAAATGAATACTCTAAACGTGCTAAATCCGTTAACTGAGCTTGCGCCAAATGAATACAACCTAGTGTTAGTAGAACTAGCAGTGTATAACATTTTGATAAGCGTAAAATCATAAAACTAATTTATTACTTTCTAATAATATGAATATCGCGTTGCGGAAACGGAATAGCAACATTATTTTCTCTAAAAAGGCGGTCAATCTCAAAGCGTATTTCGCTTTTAGGAAACTGCGCTTTAAAACTATCTGATAATGTAAAGACAAGTTTAAAATCTAAAGAACTTTCTCCAAAATTAGTAAAAACAACTGATGGTTCTGGTTCTGAAAGAACGCTATCATTAGTACTTGCGGCTTGTAAAAGTAACTTCCTTACTAATTGAACATCACTTCCGTAGGCTACACCAACTTCAACATTCTCTCGTGTAGTTGAACCATTTTGCGTCCAATTATAAAGACTATTTTCTAAATATAAATGATTAGGAATTACCAAAACCTTATTATCAATAGTTACTGCTCTTGTAGTTCTTAGTTTTATTTCTTCTACTCGCCCAACTTTACTATCAATTTCAATAATATCCCCAACGTGTACCGTTTGATCTATTAAAATAAAAACACCCGAAATAATATCTTGAAATAACGTTTGTAATGCTAAACCAATACCAATTAATAGTGCTGCAGATGCCGCAAAAACAGCTGTAACATTTACACCAACATTATGTAGTGTAATTAAGAATATAATGAGATAAATTACCCATCTAAAGTAGCCATAGACCACATTAAATTTACCTTTATCCTCAGTTGGAAGATTTCTTGTTATTATTTTTAAAACAATTCTTAATACAACTGATGTTAAAAATATAACAGTAATAATGATTATAATATCTAGAATTGAAATACTGATATCTTTACCAATATCTATGTGAAGCCCTAAGAAATTCTTAGTGGACTCCCATATACCACTATTGGTAATAGTCTCTTCAATATGATCTAAATCTTGAATCATTAATTAATATTTCAACCATTTAAATATTTCCTTATAAGTTGGTTTTTTACCATACATTAAAATACCTACTCTATAGATTTTTGCTGCAAACCAAACGGCTAAAATAAAGGTACCTATTAGTAACAATAAAGATAAACCTTGCTGCCAAAGGGGTACACCAAACGGAATACGCATTAACATCACTACAGGAGACGTTAATGGTATAAATGAAAATACTGTTGAAACTGTTCCATGAGGATCTTCAATTACCGTAAATACACCTACATATACAGCCAAAATTAACGGCATTAAAATTGGCAACATAAATTGCTGTGTATCTGTCTCATTATCAACGGCCGCTCCAATAGCAGCATACAATGAACTATACAATAAATAGCCACCTATAAAGAAAAACATAAAGGCTATAATTAAATTAGTCATTGGTAAATTACCAATTGCAGTAATTAAATTCTCTGCCATCGCTTGTGCTCCTTCTGCTTGTATGGCTTGATTCACCATTTCTTGTTGTGGAGTTTTAACTTGTGTTAAATCAATTCCGAAAATTGTAGAAACAATCATCATTAATACACCTCCTAAAATCACCCAAATAACAAATTGCGTAATACCAGCTAAAGAAGTTCCTATAATTTTCCCCATCATTAACTGAATAGGCTTTACTGATGAAATAATGACCTCAATAATCCTACTTGTCTTTTCTTCAATAACACTACGCATAATCATGTTACCATAAATAATGATAAACATAAAAAGCAAATAACCTGCTGCACCACCAAACGCAAGTTTCACAACATTATCTATTTTAGAACTCTTTTCACCTTCAAAACTTTCTTGTTCAATTTCTATATTCGTTTTAGAAGCTTCAATTTGAGCAATGGTAACACCATCTTTTTGAAGTTTCATTTCCCTTAAGCGCTTTTCAATTTTTTGCTCTAAACCAGACATTATGCTTAATGATGGTGAATCTTCAGAATAAAACTTAACATTATCGGCAAACACATCTAGAGAATCTACTTTAGATATATGTAATAATCCGTAATCATTTTTCTCTTTAACCAAAGCAATAGCATCGTCAAACGCTAAGCCGCTTAAGTTAGTATAAGTTGTATTATCTGTATTTTGAAACACATCTTTTAAATAACCTGTTTCATCTAAAATTGAAATTGTTCGTTGCTTGTCATTATTCAACTGAGACAAATAAGCAACAACAGCAATTAGAGCAATCATTATCAATGGACTCAAAAAGGTCATTATTATAAATGACTTGTTCTTCACTTTTGTGAAATACTCTCGCTTTATAATTAATGGTAAATGATTCATCTTTAATTATTTTTAATAGTTTGAATAAAAATATCGCTAGCCGAAGGAATAACTTCTACAAAGTGATGCACTTCTGCTTTGGATGTTAAAAATGAAAGCAAATCGTTTGGCGAGGTATGATCACCAAGTTTTATATTCAACTTAATATCATCATTTAAGTTTTTAAAAGTTGCCGGAAGTACTTCAAATTTATCTTGAATTTCAGCAAACACTCTATCTTTATCTAAAGATTCTAATCCTACTTGGAAGGTATTCGTTTTATTTTGACGTTTAATATCATTTAACTTTCCGTCTAAAATTTTGTTAGATTTATGAATTAAGGCAATATGATCACACAACTCCTCTACAGATTCCATTCGGTGTGTAGAAAAAATAACGGTTGCGCCTTCTTCCCTTAATTGTAAAATTTCATCTTTTATTAAGTTGGCATTTATAGGGTCAAAGCCTGAAAATGGTTCATCAAAAATTAATAATTTAGGCTGATGTAATACCGTAACTATAAATTGAATTTTTTGGGCCTGCCCTTTACTTAACTCCTGTATTTTCTTATTCCACCAATCGCCAATTTCTAACTTTTCGAACCAGTATTTTAAACGTTTCCGAGCCTCAGTTTTACTCAAGCCTTTTAATTGCGCTAAGTATAAACACTGTTCTCCAACCTTCATGGATTTATATAAACCTCGCTCTTCTGGCAAATAACCAATATCTCTAATATGTTCTGCTTTTAATGGCAGACCATCTAAGTGTACAGTACCAGAATCTGGCATTGTAATTTGGTTA
>TARA_R110002050_G_scaffold44411_1_pt1 | contig 10252 bp, 12 predicted proteins | sample TARA_R110002050 | Tara Oceans TARA_R110002050 (sample SAMEA4396988) | marine metagenome | biome: Polar Biome; feature: [DCM] deep chlorophyll maximum layer (ENVO:01000326); material: water (ENVO:00002006), including particulate matter (ENVO:01000060) such as... | depth 25 m
ATTATTAGTTCCTGCCTGTGTTACATCACTAACATTTGTTAAAGTGTCGAAATCATCTTTCGTTATAAAATCATCTCCAGCTAAACCGACACCCCCAGCAATAGTAGAAGTCGGTCTATTTACATTAAAAGTATTTGTTCCAGTAAAATTATTAGTTCCTGCTTGCGTTACATCTCCACTAGTTCCGCTACTCGCTCCATCATTTATTCCGCTCATGCTTCGCGAGTTCATCGTTAATATATAGAACAATTATATTTTAATATATTAACTATAAAAATTGATAGCCGAGAGATTGCTCTTCATTAACTACAACATTCTCTTTCGGTTTAGGCGGAGCTTTTACCTGCTTCGTCTTTTTTCTAGCTTTGCGTCGCGTAATGTATTGTTTAACTGCCTTCATTTCTGGTTCTGACTCACTAGAATCAGAATCACTAACAATATTCTCGGCTTGCTCTTGTTTTAGTATTTTAATTGCTTCTTTTTTAATACTCGCTTTAAGCTTCGCCTTTCTAGCCTTTTTACCTTCTTTAATAAGCTCGGCTATTTCTGGTTCTTCCTGTGGAATAACTACTTCTTTTTTAACCTTCAGCTTCGCATCTCGAGCCTTCTTCATGCGTAACGCGAAGTCTGCTCGTTGTTCGTCGCTCCATTCACGCTTTTTTCTTACAGCAGGAGCAACCTTAACAACCCTCCGTGTCTTTAACTTCACCGTTTCCTCTTCGCTATCACTCCCGATCTCCGCGTCTTCAGGCAAAATCATTTCAACTTTTTTAGACTTCTTAACCTTTATAGATGGCTTTCTAGTCTTTTTGACCTTCTCTATCGGCTCATCAATCTCATCAATAGGATCATCGCTCAAACTTTCAGAATCACTCATTATATATGCTAAATATATATTTTTATATGGAATATTTTCAATTAAGTATTTATGATATATTGATAATTGTGTATTGAATGCCTATATCCTATTCTTGGAGTATTTTTTTAGGACAATTGATTTACACGCTATTCAGTATCAAAGAGTAGAAGAGGATATTGATTTGTTATTGTATTATGGAAATTGTCCTATCATATTTGATTTTTAAAAATATTTTTATATATATAGATAGCTACTTACTATATGAAAAAGTTCTAATATAAATACTCCATTTAGGATATACACCATATATTTTCTTCTTCTTCTACTCTTTGATACTGATTAGCGTCTGCGAGGCGTTGGAGTAAAAATTATCATATTTGAAAAATGGAGTTAGGATAATATGATAAAATATGATACTTGGAGTATTTTTTTAGGATAATACTCCACTAAATTTAGGACAATTTCAATATTTCATTTTTAAAAATACTCCATTTAGGATAATTTCATTATTTTATCCTAAAAAAATACTCCACGCGTTATTTATTCGCCGTCTTCCTTCATTCTTAAACCTGTATAGCAACCCTTTTTTCTATTGTAATAGAGGCTAATATTTACCTTGTATCCTATTCTTCGCATATTCGATTTAATCGTTTTCGGGTTATATGATCCTGATTTTAAAGTTGTTTCAATTTCTCCCACGCTTGTTCGGTCGTCTTCTAGTCCTGTAATTAGGAAATGTTCCTCTAATGCAGCTTTAAAAGGATCGCATTCCCCCTGAATTTCGTTTGTGTAATTATTTAATTCATCGGGTATAGTAACCTTTTTATGAGGTAATATAATTTTTAAAAACGCGTTTTTATATTCATCGCATTTAAACTTTTTAAGGATTCGCTCGTCTTTTATGAATTGTCTATTCTCGTAATCGTCTGCATCTAGTCCGTCTAGAAATTGAGATTTACATTCTTTAATCTTCATGCGTCGTTTAACTCCGTTATCCATTTTAATATTTGGAATTCCATTCGAACCGACATTTACTTTAGCTTGAGCTTTTACAACTGCGGAATTCTTATACATAACATTCACATTTATTTCGCCTTCTGTGATATCCTTGAGTAATTGTGCGTCAATCTGTTTAGTTCCTAATTCTTCGATGTAAGCAAACCTTACGGGTTTAGTGATTAATGTTACAAATTGTTTATGAGCTTGACTATAGCCGATATCAAAAACCTTACTATCTAGTTTGTATGTATAGAATTCAAAACATTTATTCATAATTGAGAATAATGTTGATTTCCCGTTTGACGCGTTCTCGCCTAGCTGAATTAAAAACTTTTGTAGCTCTGTTGATCCTGTGAGACAATAGAAAAGCCATGCTTTCATAAATTCGCATATAATAGGGTCTGTATCCATTTTTTTAAACATAGAGTTAATGTCCTCTGTAATTTCTGGATTTATTTTTGAATCGTCTGTTTCATAATCCCAGCTCAGATGCAGCGTCATATAATCATATTTATCTCGTTGCCGAAATTCCTCTGTGACTAGATTTAAAACGCCATTTCTAAAATGTAAATTGTTGTCTTGTGTTTCGAGCATGTTAAATAAAATGTCTTGTTCGCTAGTCTTTGCCTTGCGTCTAACCGTTTTAGATATATGCTGTAACATAGTGTAACTGTTTATATCGCCGATTACCTGCTGGATATTTTCCCTATTGTTTTCTAGTTCATCTGCTAAATCCTTATCTGTTACCATTTCAATTTTATTTAAAATGTTATCTAATTCTCCTTTATAGTATGAAAGCATAACATCTTCAATCATATTCGTTATTAGATCTCCGCATTTATCCACTCGCCATTTATTACCATTCCATATTAATAAGTCTTCATTTAGATCGCAAACTATATTATCCCCTACTAGTTCAATAAATCTATCCGCAATATCAATTACTCCCGTTTCCTTATAAATATGTTTATCATGCTTACGGACAATCTCATAAAATTTCTTCGCGTTTGATATTTTAGCGTAGTAATATAATGTCGCGGGTTTAATATCCCGCCCATGCTTATTTGAATTATATACTGCATCAAATCCCTCTATCGTATAATTTGATGCTTTGCTTGAAATCTTCCTCGCGAAAGCCTCATCTATTTCAGGAGAATTTCTCATCGCCCACATAATTTTTAGCCACGAATCATATTCATATAAAATATTTGTAGATATACTATCGCAAATCTCTTTGATTTTTGAGAGCTGATTTTTTTCCTCTTTGATATTTGGAGTAGTGATAATCTTCTTTTTTTTAGTTTTTTTACTTACATATTTAATAATTTCATCTGAAAGCTGTAGCGATAAATCCCCTTGTATGAGATCCGTATATTCTTGTCCGTCCTCTCTTATCGACCCACTACCGAAAACAAATGCTCCGTCGTTTCTAATATCAATTTTCAGTTTCTTATCTGTAGTCGTTTTAATGTTCTCGTTATATTTGCTGTAGATATGATATCCTCGCGGTGTCTTGATTGTAAAGAATTCTTTTAATTCTGGAAATTTCGCGATAGCCTTATCATATGCCTTGATAGAATCAAAATCTATGACCGTTATATTATTAAGCTTACCTGTTCTCACGCATAAGACTTTATGTCCCTCTTGAATTGATGTTTCGGTTATTTTATCCCAGCCTACAGGAAGCCCTATAATCTTTTTTTTGCCTTCATCATCAATCTTAATTTTTTTAGCTGAAAATCTTATGAAGTCGCTCCCCGTCATACTATATTATATATTATAGTCATTTCTTTAAGCTATAATATATATTAATATTAAGTATTACTCGTCCTCATCTTCACTAGGATAAGGGGTAGTATGCGAATTATTAGTTTTCGTAATTACTACATTATTTATCGGTTTGCAGGTCAAAAATTCTAATATGTTAGTATCTATCTTTTTTAACATAGCTAGTTTATGCGTATCTGTTTGTCGATGTCTGTATAAGCTTTTAGAAAGCATTTCAACCCCGCACTCACAAACACCTCGTTTTTTATTATTGATCTCATTATGTTTATTATTAGAAATTATATTAGCTAGTCTTTTTTGCTCTAGTCGTTCTGCATCAGTTACATAAGGTCTATTAGTATTTAAATTCGCGTTCAGGTCATCAGCTACTCTACGCTCTTCAATCCGTAAGGCGGTTACATTATCACACGGGAACATATGAAGTATTTCAATTTTATAACACATATCATTCGCTCTAATATTATCATAAAGTAATCTAATTAATCCGCATTCTATATTATGTTTATGGACGCTACATCTTGATTTAAAATCAATCGTAGAGCCTACATATAACCCTGTATCAGTCTTTATTGTATAAATAACCGCATTATCATATCGCTCGTCATATTCTCCCATATTATATAATATATAGATGTATTGTCTTTATATTATATTATTATATTATTTATTATGGAGGCTTCATCGTTAGAGAGTAATTTTTAATTAGTGTTGCTAGGTTCGTTCCTCTTCGGCGAGATGCCTCCATAAGCCCTTTAATATCTCCTCGCTTTTCAAAATCATCTACGCGAATTTTAAATATATCTGATTCCGACATTCCGTTTAATGTGTGTTTGCGGATAAATTTAGCTTGAGATGATTCATCGAGCGGGAAGCCGTTCGCATTTTGGATTAACGCCCATTCGGTTTGCAGGGGGTTCTCTGTTTGCGATTCTATAAATTTCTGGATCGCGTATGTTAGTTTGCGGTCGCGGAAGGTGAATTTCATGCTTCCGTATGATTTAGCGGTTTTATAAACATTCTTGATGTAGATAATATCCCAGTTGCGGATTACTAGATAATTTTTTTCAGGATCTTTAGCTAGTTTGAGTGAAGTCGTAATATGAATATCTAAATCTTTGTTTCGTGTAAAAAAGTTCTGCATAATAAAATTTAAGATGTAACCGATATTGTTTTCGTCGTCAAATTGTTTTTTAAGATGCGATTTAACATCTTTAAATGAAGGTAGTCTGTGTGCGTTCTTGATTTTCTGTGCTTCCCTGTGATCGTAAATATCGGGCAGTAGATTTTCCTTTGCTTTGAGTAGCTTTGTAATCGGCAAATCAAATTCTTTTTTTACAATTATAACCGTATTAAATAGCGAGGTTAGAGTATTCGGGTTTGTAATAACTTCCCCCTTGTCGGTTAGCATATCTTTTTTAATAGAGTCAATTAATATATCCTCGTCGATATCTACAGGCTCTTTATTAAAATGCTTATACATCTTCTTATATAACTGAGTGTATGTGTTGATAGTATTCTTTGAAAGCTTATCTTGTTTGTTCTCAACATATTTATCAAATTTAGGCATCTCCATCTTAATATTATATAGTATGGAGATGTCTTTAAGTCATATATTATATATTATATTAATCCTTCTTAATGTTTAAATCTATGCCTGTATAATTTCTGTTTAATTCTATACATCGTATCCCCGTTCGTGCATCGTAGCATGTAATATCCAGCACTTCACTATTTTCATTTGAATAGGTTTTAAGAATAAAATCAATTAATTCTATTGATCTAGTTCCCGCGTTTTTTTCGTGACCCTTTGATTTATCCGTCTTAAATTCTAGTAGGTCATTTGGAAATCTGCCTCTATGTCCTCCCTCGTCTGTTATAACATTTGATTTCGTTTTACATGCTCCCCAGTATTCATTCGCACCCCCATATTTTACATTTCGCTTTTTATGAAATTCGTCGCCTATCATTTGTGGATTATATATACCCGATTTTCGGTAAAAGACGCAAATATCTTCAGTAGTGCGGAGAGGTTGGTATTTACTGCATAAAAAATTAGTAGCAATATTTTTTTTCCATACATATTTATATTTGAAATATTTTATTTGTGTTGATGCTAATTCAATTGTAAATCGTTGAGTTGAGTGTAAAACTACAACGCCATTAGGTTTTAGAACTCTCCATATATCCTCCCATAGATCCTCCCAGTTTAAAACCTTGTCCCATTTCGCACCCGTGAGAGAATTAAATGGAGGGTTTGTATATAATAAATCATATTTGTTAGATGGTAAGGTTTTGATTATATCGTGAATATCCCCCTCTAATAATTCCATTATATATTACATATTAATATTCTTAAACTTCGATATTCAATCTATTAAAAGCCGTATCAAATATAGCTGGATTTTTTTCTATTCCTATAAATAATCGGTTCATATTAATACACGCCTCACCCATGCTCCCCGAACCCATAGTCGGGTCTAGCACAACATCGCCCTCTCGCGAATAATATTTAAGAATCCATTCCATTAATGGAACGGGTTTTTGTGTAGAGTGTTTGCGTTTCTCGCTTTTTATTTCTAATATTGAATTAGGTAAGGGCGGATTATACATGCTCTCATTATTCTTCCGCATAAAATCAGGGCGTTTAATATTTCCATATAAAGAACTATTATTTGTATAATTGCTTGTATCTCTAATAACGCTATTAGGCAAAGGCGGATTGTATCGCGGTTCATTATTTCTTACTTTTCCGTTTTCATCATAAATAAAAACCTTTTTTTTTTCTTTACCATACAACCCGTCACAGCCTTTATCTGTTCTTATTACCTTATTAGCGTTTAAAAATTTATGCTTATGATGTAACTCAATATTTTCAGTATATACTTTCGGCGACTTATTATAAAATATATAAATTAATTCATGCTTACGCATCGGGCATTTTTTTGCGTTTAAATGTCCCGTTGATGAACTTTTAACCCAGATTAAATCGGTTCTGAAATTTTTCTCATTTGACTTGATTAACTCATATCCAAATTTAGCCGTGCATGTAAATATCATCGCTGCATCAGCTTTACAAATTCTATTTATTTCTTTCCAGAATAGCTCTAAATTAATAGCTATATCCCATTTTTCAGAGGTGACCCCATATGGTAAATCTGCGAACATTAGATCAACGCTGTTCTCATTTATACCCTTCATAATTTCTAAACAATCTCCATTTCGTAAATCCATATATTATATAATAATATTGAATCTTTATGTTTTATTTATAACCTTAACCTTGAATTTATTCTCATAATATTTGATGCTTTCCGCGAGGGTAGGCTTCGTCCATAGCAAACTCCATGCTAACTCGGCGGGGCTGTGTCGTGAGCCTAGCCCCTTATCTCCCCGATGCCGTGCTCTATATGCAGCTCTCACCTTCTTACGCTCTGCCTCATCGGGTTCATAAAATTTAGAATCGCGTGAATTCATCAAAGTATAATCTCGATAGCCTGATGCTCCGAAATGGTGCATATGTCCCTCATCGGGCATTATCATCATATATTTTTTATCCTTACGGGTTGATTTTTTTAATGTGTATGACTGCATCTTTATTTATAGAGAATATTTTATTTGTAGGAATTACAAATTTATTTGTCTTAATATTAAATATACTATCTAGGTTGTTTGTTACTTCATTAGGTTCAATAATACCGCTTGAATTTGTATTACTAGAGAGATTAATAAGGCTTTTATTAAATTTATTTAGTTCTACTTGTTTTTTTTCAGCTTCAATCTGTAGGTTTCTTTTTCTAATATATTGAGAGTGATTATATTCTAGATATTTATCGTAATTCTGTTCTCTGTAATTCTTATTATATTCCCTAATTTTTAATCGGTTCTTCTCTCGGTAGTTCTTCCCGTAGTCGGGATTTTTCGCGTTCCATTCCTTCCAGTAATTAGGATTTTTTGCTTTCCACTCTGCGGACATATATAATAATTAAAGATAAATTATTATTATATATTAAAATGGTAAAGCTTCTTGAATTGTTTTGCGGTAGTAAATCCGTTGGTAAAGTATTTGAAAAATATGGTTGGGAAGTTGTATCTCTCGATATAGAGAAGAAATTTGATCCTTCAATATGTATAGATTTTATGGACTGGGATTATAAGTCGATAAATGATATTGATATAATATGGAGTAGCCCTGATTGTTCGTGTTATAGCATGGCTGCTGGAAATCGTCATTTTAATAAAGATAGAACCTGTAAAACAGAGAAGGCTGAGAAATCATTATTAATATTAAAAAAATTAAAAGCATGTATTAATTATCATTTACAGCTAAACCCTAAATTAATTTATTTTATTGAAAATCCTAGAGCGAGAATGAGATGGTTTAATGATGACTTGTCTCGCTATACGGTTTGTTATTGTAAATATGGATTTGATAGAATGAAACCGACCGATATATGGACTAATATTATTGGGTTTAATCCGATGATGTGTAAAAATAATAATCCCGAATGCACTCATATCAGAGCACCGCGAGGATCTAAATCAGGAACGCAGGGAATACCTAAAACCGAAAGATATAAAATCCCTCCTGAATTAATAGAAGAGTTTATAAAACTTTTATAAAGATAAATTATTATTATATATTAAAATGGTAAAGCTTCTCGAATTATTTAGCGGAACTGGATCTGTCGGTAAAGTCGCGAAATCTCTCGGGTATGAAGTTGTAAGCCTTGATCTACAGGGAGCAGATATAAATATTGATATAATGGATTGGGATTATAAGGCTGCATATAAACCTGGCGATTTTGATTATGTGTGGAGTAGCCCTCCGTGCGAAACCTTTTCATTATGTAGGCGTTGCTGGATTAATAGAAAATTGAAACACTTTGGAGATGTAGTAGTGACGGCTTCCATGCTCGATGAGGATATGGAAAAGGTGGGATTGCCTATACTCCGTAAAACAGAGGAGATAATAGATTATTTTAAACCGATGCACTATTTTATTGAAAACCCTGAGAGCGGAAAAATGAAAGATTATATCGATAAACCGCGTTATGTTATAGATTATTGTATGTATTCAGATTACGGTTACAGAAAAAGGACTTGTATATGGACTAATAAAACGGGTTTTAATCCCTTGAAATGTAATAAAAAATGCGGGAATATGATCGGTAATAAACATATTAATAATTTGGGAAATGGAAATAAGAGTCGCGATGAAATAAATAGAAAGCATAAATATCGTATTCCTGAAAAATTGTTATTGGATTTACTTAAAATATAAAATTGAAATCATTTCAACTTTTAAAAAATTGAAATCATTTCAACTTTTAAAAATTGAAAAGCACTCTTCGCAAAAACAAATTTTTAAATAAGTATTTGAAAAAATTGAAATGTTTTAAATAAAAACAATTTCACTTTTTTTCTTGTTAAGAGCTTTTAAAATTAGATCTACATCTTCTCCGCGTCCGTCTTTTATTTTCTTACCTTTCCGAGCTTTGTCTATGCGGATTAATAGTTTATTCATGCGTGCTCTCGCCCACATATCATCGCTCGTAACTGATTGACGCGTCCCCGTATTGCGTGCAGCTGCTAACCCCCTATCATAGACATCATCTAAAATATCCATATCGACATCAAAAAATTTACTTAATGTAGATTTCTTTTTATCGGGTAAGTCATATTTATCTAAAGCGATAGTCCATTTAGAACGGGTCATATATTACATGCTAATAATAAAATTGAAATGATTTATTTGAGTTTCATAAGTCTATCATAGCACTCTTCGCAAAAACAAATATTAGCGTCATAGTCCTTTGAATAGATGCACTGGGGGCATAATTTCGCATCACACATCTCACACATTTCATATCCTGCATATTGATTATAAAATTTAGCTTCACGCGTTTCATAATAGGAATGAGTAATATCCTTACAGCATTCGCATTTATTCAAATCACGCGTTTCACTTCTGATCTCTATGCCCGTGTCCGCGTCAGTCCATAAACACTCAATAAGCTCATATCGATTATTATCAACTTGCTCTTTCTCGGCTTTCTTCTTATGAACTACAAAATCCACGCTGTCCCTGTATATTTGCTCGGTCATCTCCTCGTCAAATTCCATAGTGCGAAGGGTATAAATAACCGATTGCTTCTCTGCCTCTTTACTAGACATTATAATATATAGTATCACTATGTCTTTAAGCCTATTATTAGAACATATAATATAATAAGTATTTGAAAAAAACGGGATCGTAAAAATAAAAATTGAAATGTTTTTTATTTATTAATTAGTTGATGGATAAAAATATAGGTTTTCGTGTTCGGTGTCCCCGAATAATTCATTATAATTTTTTCTAGTTAATTTATTAGGGGGGAGGGTGATCCGTGTGTTATCATCATATACAAATAGACGCGTTCTAATAGTAATAGAGCTTGTATTTCTTTCAATTACTTCACAATTAATCTTCATATTATTAGGGTTATTAATATCCCACGCGTCGCCTACAACTAGTTTATTAAAACGGCGTTTAAGGATATCGTTCGGTTGAGACATTCTACTCATTATAATATATAGTATCGCTATGTCTTTAAGCCTATTATTAGA
>TARA_R110002050_G_scaffold117835_1_pt1 | contig 10251 bp, 18 predicted proteins | sample TARA_R110002050 | Tara Oceans TARA_R110002050 (sample SAMEA4396988) | marine metagenome | biome: Polar Biome; feature: [DCM] deep chlorophyll maximum layer (ENVO:01000326); material: water (ENVO:00002006), including particulate matter (ENVO:01000060) such as... | depth 25 m
GCTTCTGGAAGATGGTACTCAGTAGATATTGATAATAAATCCGGTAGTTCTGTCTTTGTAAAGTTGTCGGATGGATTTGGTCCAACTCTTGGTACAACTACACCGGGTTGGGTTTATCAAGTAAAACCACAGACAGCAGAGCGTATTGAAATACCAACAGGTGTTCCATTTAATAGCGCGCTTAATGTTTGGACTACACTCAACCCAGAACCACTAGACACAACCGTTCCAGCAACAAATGGCGTTATCGTCACTGTTGTTTGTTCATAGAGGAATACTATGTCCCTAACTGTTAGCACAATTGCCGATCCGCTTGGATCAAAACTAATTATTGACTCTGATGCAAACGCAACATCTCATGCTAATGTAGCTACTGGTGCTACTACTTTGTATGCTGTTGAAATTGACAACACAGCGAACACTGCTGCTGTTTATTTAAAGTTTCTGAACTCAACCAGTGCCGCTACGGCAGGAACTACTGTTCCAAACCATACTTTAAAAGCTCCAGGCTCTACTAAGCTTACATACGTTATGGGAACTGGAATTACCTTTGATGTCGGTATTACTTTCTGGTGCGTTATTAGTTCAGCAGCCCTTACAAATACAGATAGTGCTGCAGCAACGGGACCAACAAGTGATGTAGCCGTTAAACTTCTTTGCACGTGAGGTAGATATGATGAATTTTATTAACAAACTTTTCTGTTCTCAAACCCGAATTTCATGGCGGCGACTTGCCGTTTTGATGCTTGGTACAGGTCTATTGGTATCTGGTATGCTCGGATCTGAGCAATGGTTATACCTTGGCTTGGCTTATATTGCGGGTGACAGCGCAGAAAAAGCCATGGCTGCGATCTCTAAAAAGTAGTGGTTAAAGCCTGGAAATGGGTAGTCGGCGTGGTCGCAACTTTTGTGGCTGCGCTGATTTTTTTTAGTAGACGTTCTTCAACTAAGAAACCTAAGAAACGAAAGCCTACATCTACTGTGGCTATTGAAAACATAAAAGAATCTTTTGATAAAGAAACGGAAAAGATACAGTTAGCGGTAGAGAGCAGTACCGCTTCTGAATCTTTGGCTGACTTGGGTAATGCGCGGAGCCGGAAATGATAATCTTTCTTTGGGTGGCTTCTGTATTGGCTTCACCGTCACTTATAGATCGTCCTGCACCACCTGAAAAGATTGCTGGAGAGTGTAGTAAATCTTACCCAATTAGCCGGGGTCAGCTATTGCCGGATAAATTGGTATCATCATCTGTCCATGCCAATTGTTCGGCGGTAGCTGTCCCACTTTCTGATTATGCAGATCTTTTGTCTACAGAGAAATGGTCTGAAGCAATTGAGCAACAATGTAAAATAGAAATGTCTCAACTAAACCATGATCTTGATTGGTATAAGGCAAGGTTGGAACAAGAAACTAAAGAAAAACCTTTTATTGAAAGGCCCGGAACTCAGCGATGGCTTGGTAGAATAGAAACCATAGCTATAGTCGGAATCGTTAGTGTTGGGTTAGCAAGTGCTTATAGTTACGGCGCAGGAGTTGCCAAATGAACATTAAAGACTATGCCGTACCAGCAATTACTCTTATTTTTGCTGCAGGAATTTCGTTTGCTACACTTGCTTCTACAACAGATGAAGCGAAAGAATTGAGTAAACGTGTCACTAACTTGGAATCTAAAGAAGGTAACCAAGAAGTGATTGATTTTAAAATTGAAGGCGTAGAAACTCGTCTTGATAAGATGGAAGAACTGATGGGCAAGATGATTGAGGTTCAACAAAAACAGGCAATAAATCAAGCTAAGATTTGTGCCGCTACTAATGCGAGTTGTAACTAATGCGACCAGTACTTTTAGATTATGTAGCTTCCTTGGGTCATGCTGTATTTGAGAATGGTCAGTACAATTTAAATATCATTGGTATTAGAAACAAGAATCATAAAGCCAATTGTTTTGATGATCGTATTTGTGTTGTATTTAAAGATGAGAATGGTTGGATTACCCGTACATGGGAATGCACAACAGAGCCAGGAACGTACTGGCTTGAGAATCCTATGAACTCAGGCGGTACAGCAATCATGGTTCCTGGGCAGTATAGAGGCGTATACAGGATTGATAAGCACCGTGGTCTATATGATGCGCTATGCCAACGAGGCGGTACCGTAAAGTGCTACAGAGATAATAACAAAGATGACGTTATTGATGCTGAACCTGACTCTATTACTGAGGGTATGTACGGTATTAATATTCATAAGTCTGGTGTACATTCAACCCAAGTAAACAACTGGTCTGCTGGTTGTCAGGTATTCTCAACTGAGTCTGACTTTGAAGAGTTTATTAGTATTTGCTACGCAGCTAGAAATAAGTGGGGTAACTCTTTTACCTATACTCTTATTGAAGAACCGGAGTTCTAATGGAAGCGTTAGTCGATTCACTATTGGCTGACGGACACCTTGGAGTATTCGCAGCATTTCTGGTGTACCAGTTCTTTACCATGCAGAAACGCTTGGACAAGCTTGTTGATAACTTTCAAGAACAGCTAGATGAAATACGTAAAGACTACGATGTACGTACTGAAAAGATGCGTGAACGATATGATAGAGTAATCTCTGAGTATAGAGATACTGCTGACAATCAATCAAAAGACTTCTTGATTACAAGAACCAAAGTTCACAATGATATTGTGTCTAAGCTTGAACGTATTCTAGATATACAGAAGTCTACTTCTTAGGCATTTAAACTTAGCCTGTGTAGCTTTGCAAACTTGACTGCAGCAACAGGATTAGTAGCTTTGGAAGTACACTTTTTACATACAACACTACATCCTGATCTACTCCAACCCCTTGGTAAGTAGTTCGTACTACCACGGATGACTGTTGTTACAGGGTATCGTCTAAGACAATGATCACATCTTACGTGTGTTCTATTCATACTATCCTTTAAGAAGCTTACCCCCCTGCACGGTAGGAACTGAATAGCTAGACCCATCTAGGCCATTCAGCATGTGCAGGGGGATAAGGGGATGATTACCTTTTTTTAAGACCGTAGTTATCTTTTGCCCAACCAGAACCTTTAAGATTGAATGAGCTTAATGAGATCATTTTCTTCATAGGTTTGGAACATATCGAGCATTCAGGTGCAGGTGAACTCACCTTCTGCAGTTTAGATACGTAAAGATTACAGTCCTTACATTGGTATTCATACATTGGCATAACTACCTCATAACATAGAGTCAACTGAACTGGGGCGGGTGGAGTCGAACCACCAACCTCCGGGGTAACAACCCGGCGCGCTGCCAATTGCGCTACACCCCATCGTCAATCTTTGCGTATATAGCCAAGCAAGCTGCGTCAGCTAGCCCGTCGTGGGGTTTACGCTTCTTCCCAGGGGTAAGGTCCAGATCAGGTACTCGGTTCATTACAACGTAAACTGAGCGGTTTTTACCATCACCAGGTGCATCCTTCAATACTTTAGAAGTCCATGTCTTAGGTCTGACTTCAATAAAAGGAATACCATTAGCTGATAGAACACCTAACCAAAGACCGTACCCATACCCTGCACTAAACATAGAGACTACGCCTTGACCTGGACGAGCAGACTGTTTCTCTATTGCTACAAGTCTTATGTTGTGCTTCGCTGCTAAACATTTAAGTGCATAGTTCATACGAGAGATAAGGTACTCACGTTTAGAACCCTTACCTATAGCAACAGTAAAGTCTTGTTTAGTTAAGAAGCTACCTGCAACTGTTCCGTCATCATTAATGGCTACAACTGCACCATCTTTACCTGGGTCAATACCTATGTATACACTCTTTGTCATTACTCTGGTGGCCTTAGCCCACTCATAATTAGTGGGTCTTTATCGGGTGGCTTCAATAGCTTAGACATATCAAGAAGGGTCCACCACCAAGAGTCATCTGTAATACCCAACCAATGGTTGATACATCCTCTTGTTGGTATCTCAAGAACTGTCTCACAAGAAGACATACAAGGATTACCGTTAGGTGCGCTCCATCCTTCAATCCAATTGTAGTATGTAGTTCTACTTATTGAGATGCCATACACTTGTTTAAGCAAGGTGATGGAGCTTATAACTCCACCACACTCTGCTGTTTTATTCTCAAGTAGAGCGCGCCCAATAGTAATTGGACGCCTCTTCCTGTTTCTTACACTACGCATAGTCAAACAAGTCTGAAGGTAAACCTAAGTCTGCCCCCTTCTTTGATGGACGATACCAATACAAGCCATCATGGCCGTCACCAAAGAGAACACCCATAAGACCACCGCTTGTATCAATAGATACAACTGTTAAATCTTCTGGAATAATCCTCATTACTGAAGACCTTATACATGACTTAGTATGTGGAACTACTACTACTTTACCTACTGTTCCACACTCCTTAGAATCCATAGTCCTCATTTCCCTTATCTCCTGCAGCATTTGAAGAGTTGGAGGGCTGAGATTGATTCGGAGGGTATTGGGATGGGGCAGACCCTTGTGGTCGTGCCGTAGCTTGGTGGCCTTGACCAGACCCGACTTGAGCTTCCTTACCAACCTTTGTGATGCTGGATGCACTAACACTTGTAAACCAAACAGTTTGTCCATTTTTTTCATATGATGAATGTTTTATAGATCCCTCTACAGAGATCATCTCCCCTTCAATTAATGATGATGCAATCTCCGCGTTGTTTCCAAACCCTTCAACTGTATGAGTAGTATCGAACCTACGACCGTCATGATGATTACGCCATGTACCCATCCTAAAAGACATAGCAGCACCACGTTTTTGTGGCTGGCTCTTTACCGTACCAAGTAGAAATATTTTATTGATCATTACTGTCCCTCACATACACCTTTATTTTGGTGTTTCTTTTAAGCCACCTAGTCTCATCGGCCTGTTCCTCTGAGCCAGGAAAGCAAGTTTTATAGTACGCACAATAGTCACAGGGAAACGTAAGCTTCCCCTTTTTGTCAGGCCCATGTGGCCTTTCAATCTCTTCCGGTGAACCACTCAACAACACCCGTCTAAACTTATCTTCGATGTCATTAGCAGTATCGTGATCGAACTCTATCCATTGACCATGTAATGCTGGGGCTGGAAGCCATACACCATCATCACCAACGAACGCTTCCTTAGAGTTACCAGCCTTGTTGTATGCCAACACATAAGCAAAGGGGTAGCCCTTAGATGCCATGTATGCTTGAACCTGCCAGTAATAAGAATCATCTCTGGTCAAACCCTTAGAGCGAAACTTACCAAACGCATACTCAGACATAGACTTAATCTCAAGTATCGCATTGGTTCCAAGTACAATCATGCTGCCGTCAGGATGGCCAGGAACAATAGCCCTATACCCTTGGTCAATATCAACAGACATAGATACAGTTTCTTGATTGTCTCCAATACAAGACACACTAAAGTCCTTGTCGTCATATCCTTCAGCTATTTCAGCTATTGCTGAAACCAGAAAAGCCTCTGTTGCATCACCAATAGCAAAAGCAATCCTTGAGTTAGCATCTATACCCATGCCATTAGGAACAGCGTGATGGTACTGATAAGCCAATTGCCTTTCACAGGTACCACTCTGAGATAAACGAAGCCCACCACTGGACTGCTTTACCTCAAATAGCTGTCTTAGTATTGAGTTACCAAGAGCTTCTGCCGAGTGCTTGTCACTTAATGCAGGACTGGTTGTAGCCAAACGTTTACAGACAGCATCTGCAATATCGTACATGAATGTAATGTCTCCATTACACAAGTTAACTGGTATGCTTTTCATCGTACTCATCCTCACCTGTCCATGGTTCATCCAAAGACTTTATATTTTCTACAAAGATTGAAAACTTTACACCTCTTGGGGTGCTACTCATTACGGTCCTTCCACGTATACAAACAAGTTCACCAGTTTTAGATAGGTGAACCATTGAGGTAGCCTGCTTACCAACAGCTATACATGGAACCCTCAAGTCAAACGTTCTGTTCTTCTCGCTTGGGTTGTATAGCTTTGCTACCATCTTTATATTCTTATCAGTGATCTTCTCCTTGCTTGCTGGACGAACATCCTCAAGGTAGCCAATGAGCATTACACTGGTTGGAAACTTATGTTTAAACGACATCACCACTGACCTTTGTAAAAGCAATATAGTCTTGAATCTTCTGCCTAAAGACACCCGTGTTGTTCCAAAAACTCAACCTATTCAAGATATTTTTTAGCTGATCATAGCTAAGTTCTTTAGGTGGAACGCCTATGATACCGGCAGATGTAAAGTGACCATCCTTTAGTGTTGAGCTTGCTGCCTGAAAGATAAGAGGTATGTCTCCCCTATCAATCATTTCATTACCTAAGATGGCACGTATAGAGTCAAACATTCTATCCTTATGTAGCTGCACCAATGATGGTGCAACACCATATTTAGTGTCTTGCCCACGCTTAGACGCTACAACAAGGTAGTGTTTGGGACACTTAGGTCTATCAGAAGATAAGTTTACCTTTGTTTCTCCAAGAGAATACAAGTCACGGCCAATGCCCCACTTTACGCCTGCCCTTTTAAAGGCATCAGATAGGCCACCCTTGTCGCCTTCTATATTTGTATTGCCTGCACCGTCAGACTTTGTAACCCAAGACTCTGTTGCCTTTGTACGAATAGAAAGCTCACAGATATTCTTACCGCTTGCTGTTTCACGGTAGCTATCCTGCCAGTTCTCTGGTCCTACAGTAGCATCCAGCCTATCCATAACTGCGCGAGCATCTAAGTAACAAAGAACTCTGGCCCAATTACCATATGCTCTATCTATTCTCCAGAATACATCTTCATCTTTGAACGGTTCAGCAAGTTCAGCGCAGACCGTATCCCATGTTTTTGTCTTCATTGTCTTTCTCCTTTTTAAGAGTGATTACTAAAGTCTTTATGTCACCTACAAAGCAGGCAACTGATAGACCCTGTGGCTCAACAAGCCTCCTTATGAGGCGAAATGTGGGGTTTCTTCCCCTTGCGATAATGTCCCTTGTATGTCTTGGAACTACTCCACCCTCTTCGTGGATTTGTTTTAGGGTTTTACCCTTTGCCTTGCATAGTAAAGCAAGCCTATGTCTAAACGATAAAGCAGTAATGTCTGCTGTTTTCCTTTTCCTTCCCACCAGAACCCTTAACCTGTTGTTGACTTGTTGTCAAGGCGAAGCCTGTAGTGGAAAATCTGGTGACCAGTCGGGCTTGTCGAACCCATTATCCTGAACGTCATAGATTCTCTGAAGTTTTAGTCTTGCCCACAGGGTTATGTCTTGCTTTGAATGGTCGCGACTCTTCAACGAAAGAAGTTCAAACGGTTGATACAAGTCCGAAACCTGCTCATTGGTATACTCTTTGTTGTCGAACGTCTTTGGTTTTTTGTATTGGAACTGCCTGTATAAACCAAACGCAAGCGCAGAGTCATGTAAAGGTTTGTCCGATCCCCTAAAGTGATACGACTCTGGAACACCCTTCCTGCCATTCTTATAGCTTTCCTCAGTGCCTCTATTCATTTGCATAAGAGCAACGATAGCTACATTCTCTTGCTTTGCTAACCGTCGTAGTGTCTCACTAATCTCATCCACTTCCCAGGATCTATTTCTATTTGCAGGTAAGTGTGATGGTGGTCTTATCAACTGTAAGTAATCAACCCATATTACTTTACACTCATGTTGCCTTGCCATCCTACGAATAGCAGACTCAACAGAGTCAGCAGTAGACGAAGCATCATCTATAAAAATAGGTTCCTTCATTAAGGTATCTGCTGCTTCCATTATCTTTTGTGAGTCAGACTCACTCTTCTCATGCAGAGCAGTAATAGGAACGCCAGCAATAATAGAAGCCATACGGTCTACAAGTTTCCATCTTGGCATTTCAATAGATAGAACACCTTGGGCTATGCCAGATTGAGCAGCCCTTAATACAGCAGAAACTAAGAACATAGTCTTACCAATCTCAGGGCGACCACCTATGATAGCCATGTACCCACGCGGCCAACCAACATAGTGTTCATCAAAAGTATCAAAGCCAGTAGGTACATACTCTACCTCTTCACCAGCCATGATCCTTTTCCAAGAAGCCTTACGTTCTGCTGCTGCTTCTTTAATAGATAAGATGCTTTGTATAGAGTCTATCTCACCACTAATATTAAGAATAGCAGACTCAGCACCACGAATAATCTCACTTGGGTTTTGGTTTGGTGACTCTAAGTTTCCTATTATTTCTTCAGCAACTGACTTTAGGTTCCTAAGTTTATTGCTTTCAACTATTCTATTAGCGTACTCCCTAAGAGTACTATCCAGCACAATAGTATTATCCCCAAGAGAACTTACATAAAGAACTCCACCATATTTCTTGCAGCCTTGTACTCCTTTTGAATCCAGAAGAGAAGTAATGTCTGCTGGTTTACCCTCAGAGGATCTACTCTGAATCCAATTGTACAACTCTTGGTGGTACTGACTAGAGAATGATTTAATTTTTAGTACATCTTCAACTAGTACTAGTTTAGTACCACTAGAGACTAGAAGAGTACCTAGTAATTGTTTCTCTGTATCTATGGGTCTTAGATGAGTAAACATGTCGTTGTTCAATGTTCTGTCCTCTGCTGTTTGGGTTCTAAATTGTTTGCTGCTTGCTTTGTCAGCTCGATTGGGTTAACCCAGGGTCAAGGGGTAGTCAAGTGGACACAACGAAAACCATACAGTACCAGTGCAAAGCACTGGTAATTTCTGAAATTTTGCAGGCAAAACGATCTGCTCTTGGACTGTCACAGCGTCAGGTAGCAGAGTCCGTTGGTGTAACTACCGCGTCAATATCTTACTATGAGTCAGGAAAAAGAACTCCATCATTAGATACATTGATCTTATTAAAAGGTACTTTAAAACTATCTATTCGCGATTGTGTAAATATTATTGAAGCTATTAGTAATGGCATCCAAAAAGATTAACGCCCGTAAGACGGACGTATATCCAAGCAAAGGATACTACGAGGGACGAGTAAACATAAACAAGCTTGGTATCCATATTGGAAACTACCATAAGCAAGACGGTAAGCGTTCAAGATTTAAGATACTAAATGCTGGACTGATACAGATTGGTATTACAAATCATGTATTAGGTATCTGTCCTAATAGAAGAGAGATATTCATAGGTAGGGACGGACGTTTATGGAGGTATCCTAATGCGCTTTTACCGAAGCCCGCGCCTCCGGTATTGGGTCTGGACAAAGAAGACCTTACTGCTTGGGCAGATGCGTGTGCGCGTGCTGTTATTGATAGGCTGTCTCCACAAAATGAATCAGTCGTATCAGAGAAATCAAACTACAGATATAGAAAGATAGTTAAAGCACTAATCAATCAAAGAATATTAGACGCTGCGGCTATAGGGCATGAGTGTAGTGTTCGTTCATACGCCAGCGGTATATCAGTAAACTGGACTGAACATGATATTCTATATCCAAGGCACGCGAGTATAAGGCACGCTACCTTAGTCGCACTTGTCTTAGCTTTAGAAGCAGAGAAGGCAGCACAACTTATAGAACTGGCTGCGCTTATTGAAATGCGAATACCATTCGTATCAAGAGAGGCAGCCTTAGCTATATACCAGCAGTCTGTATCTTTACTTGCACGCCTATGTCCTCAGTGGTGGAACCAAGGGTATACGTGCAGGTGGGAAATGGTTGGTGATATAGATAGAATCTTTCGTGCGCAGTACATACGCATGATTGAAAGCGCATGGGATAATGATACGCAGTTTGAAACTGCTGGCGGTTTGGTGCTGAAAGGCATCTTGGATTCAGACCCCTTCGCGCACGAAGAGTAACTTTCTACTCCGTAGGAGTAGGAACAGGCTGGATTTGACAGACGTTTCCCCATCTGTTAACTTGGGGTCAAGCTGTGCCATCTTCGGCACGGTCAAAACAGCAGCGGACAAAGAGCCGCATTGGAAAAGTAATGCTTAGTAAGTATAAACAAAACCTACGTATTCAAGCTGACTATGTTGTCAGCTACGACACAAATGTAGCAACTATAAACCATAAGAAGAGAACTGTTACTCCCCTTGGTCGGTGGTCTTCTACTACATCTAAACACATCAACTATGCTGCATCCCAGTTGAAGTATAAAGTCGTTGCCAAAGGAGGTGAGTGATGGATGAGCCAATAAAATCTGATACTGAGCTTGCTAACCTTATTGCAGCAATACCTGACATGTTGGAAGCACTAAAGGCTTTTGTCTTATCACAATACAGTGAACAAA
>TARA_R110002050_G_scaffold204703_2_pt1 | contig 10245 bp, 5 predicted proteins | sample TARA_R110002050 | Tara Oceans TARA_R110002050 (sample SAMEA4396988) | marine metagenome | biome: Polar Biome; feature: [DCM] deep chlorophyll maximum layer (ENVO:01000326); material: water (ENVO:00002006), including particulate matter (ENVO:01000060) such as... | depth 25 m
ATGATATTTCTATAGCTACTCATAATGAAGTAATTTATCCATCTTTAGACCCAAGTATTTTTGAAATAAAATACCCTAACACAGATATAAAAGGTAGGGTAGTTTCTTTATAATGATTTATATTTATAATAAAATACTATAAATGGCTGTTTATAAATTATTTCCTACCCAAGATGCTACTTTATATTCTTATTACCCTGCAATGAATACTGGGTTAGATGCTATATGTGAAGTATCTAATGAATTAAATCCTCTTGTAGCAGGAGAAACTCCAATGATTGCTAGATATTTAACTCAATTTAATACAAACGAAATAAAAAGTATTATAAATGATAAAATAGGAAATAGTGAATTTAATGTATATTTAAAAAACTTTATTTCTGAAGCCCAAGGAATTAATTTAGCTGCTCGTGTTGAAATACGCCCTGTAGCCCAATCATGGAATAATGGAACTGGTCATTATAAAGATTTACCCCAAGTAGAAGATGGAGTCTCTTGGGGATTTAGAAACTACTCAGGATCAAGTATTTGGAGTATGACAGGATCTTATAATGGTTTTCAATGGACTGGTTCATATAACCCAAACTATGCTATTCAAGGAGGGGGAAATTGGTACAAAGATGATTCAAATTCCCAATTTATTGCCTTTGGATATGTAATACCTGGATATATGCAAGGAGGAAATTTAAATTTAAATTCAACTTCTCAATCTTTTGCATTAAGAGACCCTAAAGACATTGAAGTTCCTGTAAAGCCTATTGTTGATGTTTGGAATAATGATTCTATACCAAACTATGGATTCATAGTAAAACTATCAGGTTCTTATGAATTTAATACTAGTAAATATGTCCAACCTATTTTAAAATATTATAGTGTTGATACTAATACAATATATCCACCTCAATTAGAATTTAGATGGAGAGATTATTCTTCAACAATTTCACCAACTTCTTCTCTTATTGTTTCTAATTCTAATATAAAACTCTCACTATCAGAAAATCCTCAAGAATTTAATCAAAATGCAATAAATAGATTCCATATTAATGTAAGCCCATTATATCCAACTAGAGTATTTCAAACATCTTCATTATTTACTGGTCTTCATTATTTACCTACTGCTTCATATTATGCTGTAAAAGACTTGGATACCAATGAATTTGTTATTAACTTTGATACTCAATATACTCAAATAAGTTCAGATTCAACAGGGAATTATTTTGATATTTATATGAATGGTTTAGAACCTGAGAGATATTATTCAGTTTTAATTAAAACAGAAATTAATGGTTCTACTTTAATCATTGATGATGATAATTATTTTAAAGTTATAAATGGATGAATGGTAAAGACAACATGGATAAAATAATGGGAAATGAGTCTGGAGCAGTTAATTTAGAAAAAAATGTTTACGATAGAAACTCATTTAACTCCTCAGTAGATGTTTCATTTACTCAATTAATAACTCCTGAAACCCCTCAAGAGGAATTAAATAACCAACCAACAACAACAGAGTTTTTTGAAATGTATAAAAATTTATTTTATAATATACCTAAATATGGTCAAACAGATTCACATCTTTATTTAATTAATGAAAGTTCTGAATATATAAATTATGAAAAAAACACAGAAGAATTTGAAGCTTTACAAAATGAAATTTCTCAATTAAGAGAACAATTATTAGAAGAACAAAGAAAAAATTCTGAATTACAACTTTCAAATAATTCTCAAAATATTTCACCTTCACAAAATAGTAATAATTCATTATTACAAAATAATTCAACAAATAATTATTAATAATGGCTTATTCAACATCAAATAATTCAAATAATTTAAATAATTCACTAGATGAAATTTCAAAAGATAGTTTAGTAAATATACAAATTGATCCAATACCTGAAGGTTATGTAACTCAAGAAAATTCTACAACTTATGATAATAATTTGTTGAATTCTTTTACTCCATCAACCATTCAAACATATTTTGATGATTTTTGTTACATAGAATTATCTATTCATAATAATACTCCTAATAAGGAAATTATTTTTATAGATTATAACCTTAAATCTTTTAAATCAACTACCTTAGGTAATGAAGGTAATATAAATTCTATTCAATTAAATACCACCCAAGATTTAAATAAAATAATAGCCGGAGTCTCATCAGGAAGATTTACTTTAAATTATGGTTTTTATAGGAGAATTATAGGTTCTAATAATAAAACATTATATATATCTGAAATTTCCTCAGATAGAACTGAATTAAGATTAAGTAGTTTATTTATTTCTCCACAGTCTTTTTCAAATAATATTCAAAATTTCCAAACACGAAGAGCTTCAAGTGAATATTTTATAGATTTTTATTTAAATTTTGGAAATGCTGCCTTAATTAATGCTGTTAATATTTTAACAGATAATTTAGATACAACTACTCCTTCTATATTAATAAAATTACCTGAACCTCTTCCTTCAAATTATAAAATAAATGATACTCTTTGGTTAGTTGAAAAATTATCTCCTAATCAAACCTTTTTAGGTGTTGTTACTCCTAAACCGATTGAGGTAAAAGATTCAACTCCAATACAAGGACCTAATTTAAATTTGGATATAAAAAATGAATTAAATAATACTTCAACTTTACAATCTCTTGATGAATTATTATTAAACCCAACAACAAGTTCATTAGATAGAATAAATAGTTTATTGAATGAGAAATCAATTAATATTAATATAGATTATAGTAATTTTTCAAATTTTATTCATTTTAGTTCTACTCAAACTAGAATTAATAATTTTCAATATAAAATAGGATTATTAGAATCATATTCATCATCACTTAATTCTTTAAATTTATCTACTCCATCTACTAATATAAGTAGTAGTAAAGCTACATATAATGGGAAGATAAAAAATATAATAAATAATTTTGATGGATATGAACGTTATTTATATTATGAAAGTGGATCATATTCATACCCAAAAACCACATCCCAAATACCTTATACTCTTGCTAAATCAGATAGCACAATAGTTACAAATTGGTTAGGAAATGGAGATGTTGATTCTAATTCATATGGTGGTATATTATCTTCGGCTTCATTATATGATATTGATAATAGAAATCAATTATTTAAATCTATCCCAGAATATTTAAGGACAGATCCAAATAATCAACAATATGAATTATTTGTTGATATGGTAGCCCAATATTATGATAATATTTGGATATATTTAAAAGATATAACTAATAAATATAATAATGATAATAGATTAAATTTTGGTATTTCTAAGGATTTAGTAGCAGATGCTATTAGAGATTTTGGAACTAAACTTTATCAAAATAATTTTTCTAATAATGATTTATATACAGCCTTTCTAGGATTAACCCCTAATGGAGGATTATTTCCATACCCTAATATGACTAGTTCTTTACCAACTCCAACTGGTTTTGAATATGTTGATACTTTGGTATCTGCTTCTAATGATATTACTACTCAAGATGATGTTAATAAATCTTTATATAAAAGAATATATCATAATTTACCTTATTTACTAAATACTAAAGGAACAATACCTGGATTAAGAGCATTAATAACTTCTTATGGTATTCCTGATACTATATTAAGAATTAATGAATACGGTGGGAAAGATAAAGTAGATGTAAATGATTGGGATCATTGGCAAAATGAATTTAATTATGCTTTTTTTACCACAGGAAGTAACTTTATTTCTTCATCTTGGCATATAAATGATAATTGGTACGATTTAGGCTCAGGATATGTACCTGAAACAGTCGAATTTAGATTTAAAACTAATGGTTTACCTAAGTCTAATATTCCTGTATCTCAAAGTTTATGGTATTTAAGTGGAAGTGGAGGAAACAGTGCTGTAACATTAAGATATGAAGGAACAGCTTATACAAGTGCTTCATATGATGGATCTATTAAAGACCCTAAATATCAATATGCTTATTTAGATTTTTATCCATTAACATCCCTTCCTAATCAAACAGCTAGTGTATATTTACCATTTTTTGATGGTGGTTGGTGGTCTGTAGCCATCCAAAGAGATAATGCATTCAATAACCAATGGACTCTAAAAGCAGCAAATCAGATATACAATGGAGGAGAAAATAATACTTCAATAGGGTTTATTTCATCTTCAACAGTTAATTTTACTTCATCATTAGATGGTTGGAGAAGATCTAATAATATAAGTTACTTCCCTTCACCTATTAATATATTAACTAATTACACCCCATTTTCAGGATCATATCAAGAAATTAGATATTTTAGACCTCAAATAAGTGAAAGTGTATTTAGGGATTATACAATGAATCCATATTCTATTGAAGGTAATTCTATAAATAGTTCACCTAATGATTTAATTTTTAGAGCATCTTTAGGGGGTGAATTGTATACTGGTTCAAATTCTATCCACCCTAAAGTAACAGGTTCATGGGCCGCAACCCAATCATTTAGTGGTAGTAATAATGGGTTTAGTAATTTTAATTTTAATTCTACCCCAACTTTTTTACCTAATCATGAGTATTTCTTTGTAGACCAACCTATAGCGGGTATAAAAAATGTTATTGGAGATAAAATTAGATTTGAAAATAATGTTGTTCCATCTGGAGATGTTTTATCACCAATAAAAAGTGTATTACAACAAACTAATATAAGTCAAAGTTATACTCCAAATATTAATTATTTAGAAGTAGCATTTTCTCCTCAAAACCAAATAAATGAGGATATAATGTCTCAAATTGGATTTTTTAATATTGGGGATTATATTGGCGATCCAAGATTGAGATCATCTTCTGCTGATACATACCCTTCTTTAGATAAATTAAGAGATGAATATTTTCAAAAATATATAAAAAATTATGATTTAAAAGATTTTATTCGTTTAATAAAATTTTTTGATAATTCATTATTTAAAATGATAAAAGATTTTGTACCTGCACGTACAAGTCTTGCTTCTGGTTTAGTAATAAAACAACATTTACTTGAGAGAAATAAATACCCTCAACCCCAACTAAAAACAAAAACACCAGTAGCTAAAACTCCTAATGATCAACTATTAATTTTCCAAAATTTACTACTATCTGGATCAGTTTTACCTCAATCTAGAAATTATAATAGTGGTTCCATTATTAAAACTAGTGGAGGTACTGGAGGAACATTTGAACAATTTAACAATTTAAATACCTCTCCTTATGGAACATCAGGTTTAGGACCAACTAATAGATATTCTTTAACCCAAAGTTATAATGAAATTATTAATACTGTTTCTGGATCTGCTGTTACTGTAATTAGTAATCAAGATGAATTTTATGATGGAGAATTTAAAGGATCTCAAATAATAGTAACAACTCAAAGTTTAGCTGCTTCTTATCCTGATGTTTATACTGATATGAAATATTCATCAATTTTGTATGCAAATGATTTTTATAATTTAAATTTTACATCTAGTTTTACAGAAGGTCATTTTTTAGATGGAAATACTACCCCTAGTGAGGGAGAAATATTATATTTAGCTCCTTTTGAATATGAAGTTTCATCTTTTCCACCTAGTAAATTTAATACACTTTCAACTAATCCATATATTAAAATCCATAAAATCGATTGTGATGGTTCAAATAATGATGTTATCTTATCTCAAATTACAAAAATGGCTGTTAAACATTTTGGTAAATCTTCTTATACTTTTTATACAGTTAAAGCTATAACAGAACATCCAACTTATTTTCAATTTAAACTTGCAATAGGGGATATTGGTTCACTTTCATCACAATTTCAAGGTACTAGTGAAATAAAAAATTATTTTGTTTCTTCATCAATTACATCTTCAATTGCTTATGGAGGAGGGTTTACCCACAGAATTGATCCTTTTCAATTTGAATTAGGAAATATAGCCCATTATGGAACTAAATATTTTAACACTTCCTCAGGAATATTTACTTTAGGAGATACCCCAAATATTCCTTTACAAGTAACAGCATCTTTCCATACAGATGGTAATAAAGCATCAACATTTACAGGTTCACTTAATTTTGTAAGAAATAGACAAGGAACAAACACAATTATTTCATCATTTGATTATTTTGTATCACAACCATCATTTAATACTTTTACTGAAGAAATACTTCCTCTTAAGGATGACCAATATTTCTTTGAAATGACTAAACCAGATGTTACTGGGTATGGTATATTTGTTCGTAGTGCTAGTTTATTAATAACCCAAAGTGACGACCCAGTTTCTAAAAATTGTGTAGATACTTTTGTAGAACCATATATTGCTTTAAATAATTATTATAATAGTGATTTTAATCCTACTATAAACAATGTTATGGATAATAGGAAAAGTACTATATATCAAAATATTGATTATTCAAATGGTCTTTTAATACCGATTAATTTTGGTCTTTTAATGAGTGGAAGTGCATTAAAATTTCCTATTAGAGATTCACATTATACCCAATTAAGTTCTATAATTCCTAGATATTTAGGAGCTAAAACAACTTCTCAATTTTTAAATAAATGGACTGAAGGAGATTTAGGAACTTATGGTAAAGAACCAACTGCTCAATCACTAAAATCATTAGTAGTTTATTCTGATTGGATTGGAGGTTACCCACCTGAACATATGGATGCATCCGGGGTGCATGTCCAATATATAATTAATCAGGATGGTACTATAAAAATCCCAAACACTTCAGAAAATTCATTAGAAGATTTACAACAAACTTTTGAGACAAATAATAAATTAATTTTAAATTCAACTACTATAGGAACAGGCCAACCTACCCCTCTTAGAGATATTATTAAGGGAGGATATAGAATTGAACCTATCTTATATACCCAATTTGGGCACTCCCCAGCACAATTTAATGTTACTATGTCCTTTATTGGTAATTATGTATCAAGTGCTACTACAACAGATGATTATACATTACTACAAGCACCAACATCATCACTACCACTTATTTTTAACCAAAGTATTATAGTTCCAATGAGTGATACAATATCCTCAGGTAGTGGAACTACATTATCTTCTGGTAATTATCAAACAAACCAAGCTCAATTAGTTGAAAATATTACTTTAAATGTTGAAGCTATACTTCAACCACGAATTTTACCTACTTCAAACCCTTCAGAAGATCCTACACAAAACAAGTATATTCTTCTTATTGAGTTAATTAGACTTCATTCTGGGAATGAAACCACATTAGACAGTGTGTTTATAGATAATGAAACATCCCCAGGACAATATGCTCAAACATTTACTTGGGATGCTACTCCTAATTATCCTAGACAAGGCTCAGCAGGTGGAGGGTATATTAGATTAGTAGGGTCTTTATCTCCTCAACATTATGGGTCTAATGATCAAATATATGTTAAAACCCAATTAATTAGCCCTAATACAGCTTTAACAGGAACAGTAGTATTAGCTAGTTCAGGAGCACCAGCTACTTCTCTTAGAATAACCCAAGATCCAATACCCACAGCAAATTCAACAATCACTTCTTCTGGAGTAAATACATTATGGGGTTATCCAAATAATACCCAAACATTTGCTATTACTGCATCAAACCAAGGATTAATTAATTATTATGGATCAGGATTTAAAATGGATAATACACGAGGAATGGCTACTGGGTCTGGGTTTGGCACAATAGATTTACCTTGGTCCTTAGAAATTGGAGATGAATTTAGATTTGAAGGTAATGAAAATAATGTTTTTATGGTTAAAAAAGTTTATACTCAAACAGATACGGATTTAGATAGAATTTCTTCAACAGGATCTATAGAAATTCATTTTGATAATTCATTACCTAGTTCATCTATTAACCTTGATAATTTCTTAATTAGACGATATGTACCAGATGCTAGTCAAATTATTATAAAAGGATTTAAACCTATTAATTCTGTTGGTCCTTATATTGCTCGCCCCGAATATGTAACTTCAGAATTAATTAAAGGAATTGATGATTATATTTTAGATCTTACTGATAAAGACTTGATCTAGCGATATTTATTAATATATTATTATATAAAATTAAAAAACAATGGGATATTTAAATAACCAAGTAATAACAGTTGATGCTATATTAACTAAAAAGGGTAGGGAATTGTTAGCAAAAAATGACGGTTCTTTTAGAATTACTCAATTTGCACTAGCAGATGATGAAATAGATTATACTCTATATAACCCAACCCACCCTTCAGGTTCCACTTTTTATGGACAAGCAATTGAAAATATGCCTTTATTAGAGGCTTTTCCTTTAGAACAACAAATAATGAAATATAAATTAGCTACATTGCCTAGAGGAACTTCAAAATTACCTGTATTAGATTTAGGATATTCTACTGTAACTCTTAAACAAGGAGCTTCTTTATCTATTACTCCACAAACATTAAATTATTTAGGAAATAATCAAGGATTTGAAACTAGTGGATATTCTTGTATCATCTCAGACATTAGATTATTAAATACATTTAACGGTTTAGGTCTTAATTCAAGTGACGCTTCTAATGCTAATGCTGTATCTAGTGATAATATACAAACAACTTTAGGAACTGATATCTCAACAACAGTTATAGGAACTTCATTTAATTTAAGAGCAACTACTTTAAATACTCTATATGGAAGTAGTTCTCAACTTAACGGTACCTTAACATTTGTTGGATTAGATAGTGGAGCTAGATTAACAATTCCTCTTAATATTAATAAAAATAATTAAAATATAAAATAATGGCATTTAAAAGAATAGAAGATGGAGATTTTGTAGTTAGCAATGATTCTATTACTTCTACTGTTTGGACTAATAATATCCCAACATTAACCTCCTTTTTCACCAGTTCAATCCAAGTAGCATCCTCAGCAGGAAATTACTATATGAGTGTATATAATACATCTTCTGCTGACCAACAAGTCCAATTTGATATAGCTTATTGTGATTCTTTAGGAAGTGGAAGTGGTTGGTTTAACTCAGCTGTCCCAGGAGTATCTCCTACTAAAACATTATTTGGTCAATATAGATCAATGATATTAGAAGATGAAAATCAACGTTTTATATTTGGATCTACTGCTAATTTAGCTTATACCAACACTGGATCCCCTTTAACTAGTAGTACTGCTATTATAAGTGATCATTTTTGGGTATTATCTTTAGAAAGGGCTAGATATAAACAATCAATATTCCCTGGATCTTTAAATCTCCAACTTTCTGCATCTGGAGGAACTTTACACCTTACTGATAACTCTAATGATGTAAATACCCAAACATTTTTAGGTTCTACAAGAGTACTTCAAATTGTTTCTGGGTCTAATGGAAGAGGAGCATCCCCTAATGCTGGATACACAGCAGATTCAGGTTCTTATGGTATGTTATTTCCTGATATAGGAATAATTATGTTAAATCCATTAGCTATAAGTGAATCTATTCAATTAGCTCCTAATAGAACTAGTAATTCTGATGCCTTTAATAATAAAGCATTATATAATTCTTTAAGATTAGGTAATTCTTTTGGATTAAATTCACAAGAAACAATATCTTCAGATTATGTTTTTGTAAGAGCAAGAAACAGTGAATTTAATTATTCTGAAAACCCAAGTTTTATATCAGGTTCAACTGGTGAAGTGATATATTCAAATTTTATAAATTCACCACAAACATATATTACAACTATAGGGATGTATAATGATTCTAATGAACTTTTAGCTGTAGCTAAAATGTCACGTCCTTTATTAAAAGATTTTACAAAAGAAGCTCTTGTTAGAGTTAAATTAGATTTTTAAAATGAATGAGCACTTTCAAACCATTTTTAACTTCCGATATTTTAGTTACTCCTTTTGAAGTAAATAAATCATTTTCTTTTAAAGGTAATGAATTAACTAGTTCTAATGTAGGTATTGAAAGATATATAGGCCAAAATATTCCAACTACAATATTTGTATCTGGATCAAATTCTACTGGTCAATCATTTTATTTAAATAAAAAATTAGTTTATGATTCTGTTAAACAATTATATTATTCAAATTACTTAAAATCCCCTTCTGGTTCTATAGTATCTACATCTTCTTTAAATTTAGATGGAACTATTAATGGTCATCTTTCAACTCCTAATTATTATAATTATTTAAGTAGCACTATAGATATTAATAGAAGTTTCCCAACAGAATCAAACTCAATAATAGGAGTTACTTCTATCCCTTCAAATTTATTTGGAGAATACATAAAACC
>TARA_R110002050_G_scaffold289454_2_pt1 | contig 10221 bp, 8 predicted proteins | sample TARA_R110002050 | Tara Oceans TARA_R110002050 (sample SAMEA4396988) | marine metagenome | biome: Polar Biome; feature: [DCM] deep chlorophyll maximum layer (ENVO:01000326); material: water (ENVO:00002006), including particulate matter (ENVO:01000060) such as... | depth 25 m
CCCTTTCCAAGGGAAAAGGACTTTTTTAATTTAAATTCTTATCTCATATCTATTACCAATTCATGATTATTAATATGATCATAATCACTATTGCATAATTTAAAACGCCTAAAGTTCTTACTTGAGAAGCTTCTTCAATTTTTCTATCAAAACCAAACTTTTCTAATCTCTTTATTTTTTTCTTCTAAATTCAACTAAGAAGCTATTTAAAGTCTGCTTACTCTATCTAACAATAAATAATCTGCAATTACCAATGCTGCCATTGCTTCTACTATAGGCACAGCTCTTGGCACTACACAAGGGTCGTGTCTTCCTTTTCCTTGCATTTCTACAATCTCACCAGCACTATTTAAAGCGTCTTGCTTTTGAATTACGGTTGCAACTGGTTTAAAGGCCACTCTAAAATAAATGTCCATTCCGTTAGAAATTCCACCCTGTATACCTCCAGACAAGTTAGTTTTTGTTGTTCCATCTTCATTAAACAAGTCGTTATGCTCGCTTCCTTTCATTTTAGCGCCACAAAATCCACTCCCATATTCAAAGCCTTTTACAGCATTTATGGATAGCATGGCTTTACCTAATTCTGCATGTAATTTGTCAAAAACAGGTTCTCCAAGTCCAACTGGTACATTTTTAATGACACAAGTTATTGTGCCACCAATAGTATCTCCTTGTTTTTTGATTTCTTCTACTTTAGATATCATTTTTTCTGCTGTAGCTTCATCAGGGCAGCGAATAATATTAGATTCTGTTTTACTAAAATCTAAATCTTGATAAGGTTTATCTATAAAAATATCACCTACTGAAGAGGTAAATGCATTAATTTCAATTTTAGACAGAAATTGTTTCGCTATTGCTCCTGCCACAACACGAGAGGCTGTTTCACGAGCAGAACTGCGTCCTCCTCCTCTATAATCCCTTACACCATATTTTTTTTCGTAGGTGTAATCTGCATGACTAGGACGATAAACATCTTTAATATGTGAGTAGTCTTTTGATTTCTGATTGGTGTTATGTATCACAAACCCAATTGGTGTTCCGGTAGTTACACCTTCAAAAACACCTGAATAATACTCTACAGTATCTGGTTCTTTACGTTGAGTTACAATTTTAGATTGACCTGGTTTTCTTCGGTTCAATTCATTTTGAATAGCTTCAAAATCGAGTGTTATTCCTGCAGGACAGCCATCAATTATACCTCCTATCGCTTTTCCATGCGATTCACCATATGTAGTAAGTTTAAATAATTTCCCAATCGTATTTCCTGCCATTACAATTTATTTTACGCTAATGTAATTGTATTATTATAAAAATGGAAATACCACACAGTATTTCCTCTGTTATCAACTAAATATTTATGCTTTTATGTTATTAATCTTTAGGTAATATAATAATAACAATTAACTCATAATTAGTTAATTATAGGTTAACCCTAATCTTAAAAAGATTAAAGTTCTTTGTCATACTAATTTTAATATCGTGAAAATAAAACGAAAGGTTGAAATTGCGGTTATATCTGATGTGCATCTTGGCACATATGGCTGTCACGCTAAGCAACTATTAACATATCTAAATAGTATTGAGCCTAAAAAACTGATTTTAAATGGTGACATTGTAGATATTTGGCAATTCAAAAAGCGATACTTTCCTAAATCTCATCTCTCTGTTATAAAAAAGATAATGGATTTTGCAGCTAATGGTACTGAAGTCATTTATATTACTGGCAACCATGACGAAATGTTACGAAAATTTGCAGATACCGAAATTGGAAACATTTCTATAGTTAATAAACTAGTTTTAGAGTTAGACGGAAAACGTGCTTGGTTTTTCCATGGTGACGTTTTTGATATTTCTATACAAAATGCCAAATGGCTTGCTAAACTTGGTGGTTGGGGTTATGATTTTCTTATCCTTATTAATCAAGTTGTTAATTGGTGTTCCGATAAATTAGGAAAAGAGCGTTATTCCTTATCTCAAAAGATAAAAAAGAGTGTAAAAGGTGCCGTAAAATATATCAATGATTTTGAAAAAGTAGCGACAGATTTGGCCATTGAAAATGGATATGATTATGTGATTTGTGGTCATATTCACCAACCAAAAATGTTACAAGTAGGAAACAAACGCGGTAAAACAATGTATTTGAATTCTGGTGATTGGGTTGAAAACTTCACCGCTTTAGAATACCAATTTAAACGTTGGAAAATCTACAACTACAATAAAGATAAATTATCTGCCTTTTATGCTGATGAAGATATAAAAGACATGAACATGAACGATTTAATTGCTGCAATTACTATAGTTGAGCAACCTAAATCTAAAAAAAAGAAAAAAGACAAATTAAAGTAAAGCCTCCTTTAAAATAGAGATAGGATGCTGAGCCACTCTGCCTGTTCCGTCCTTTATCTGATGTCTACAACTTGTTCCATTAGCAGAAATACAAGTCGCTTTTGAAGCTTTTCTTACCGCAGGAAATAATGTTTGCTCACCTATTTGCATACTGACTTCATAATGTTCTTTTTCGTAACCAAAACTTCCTGCCATTCCGCAACAACCACTTGGGATGATAGTTACTTTATAGTTTTCTGGTAAGTTCAATACGTCAAAACTCGACTTTTGATTTGCTAATGCCTTTTGATGACAATGACCATGAAATTTAATGGTCTTTTCTTCTTTGGTGAATTGTTCTGATATTATGTTTCCTAAATCAATTTCTTGTTGAATAAATTCCTCAATTAAAAAGGTGTGTTTCGCAATAGATTTTGCTGATTCTTTATCATCAGCTAGCTTAATATATTCATCTTTAAAAGTTAAAATAGCCGAAGGTTCAATACCAATTAATGGCGTGTTTTCTGATACTAAGTTTTTAAATTTTAAAACATTTTTATTCGCCATTTTTTTCGCCTCTGCTACTAACCCTTTTGAGAGCATTGCTCTACCTGATTCTGCATGAGAAATGATAGAAACTTTATAATTTAAACGACTTAAAAGTTCAATAGCATCAATACCAATTTCTGTATCTAAATGATTTGTGAATTCGTCGTTAAACAGATACACTTCTTTTATCTGATTCTCTTTAACTAACTTATTTTCAAATGATTTAATCTCTTTATCTAAACTTTTAATCGAAATTACAGGAATACTTCTTTCTTTAGCAATGCCTCCAATAGATTTTATAATTGAACTTGTAAAACCATTAGAAAACATAAAATTTGTAAGCCTTGGCACACGACTCGCAAAGCCATTAATTTTATTGTTATAAGCAAATAATTTTGTTCTAAAAGGCACACCATTTGCCTTGTGATATTGGTACTGAAATTCGGCTTTTAAACTCGCTACATTTACACTGCTCGGACATTCGCTTGCGCAAGCTTTACAACTTAAACATAAATCGAAAACTTGCTTTAATTCTTCGTGGTTAAACTTGTTTGCTTTTTCAGAATGCGTTAAGAATTCTCTTAGTGTATTTGCTCTCGCTCTAGTGGTATCTTTTTCGTTTCTGGTGGCTCTAAAACTAGGACACATGGTACCACCAAATTCGGGTAATTTTCTGCAATCACCAGAACCATTACATTTTTCTGCTTCACGTAAAATACCTTGCGAACTCGAAAAATCTAATAATGTTTCAATTTCTGGTTCTTTTCTATCCACGTCATAGCGTAGATTTTTATCCATAGGATAAGCATCCACTATTTTATGAGGATTAAAAATGTTTTCAGAATCAAAAGCCGATTTAATTCGTTTTAAAATTTGATAATTAGCTTCACCAATCATTAACGGAATAAACTCTGCCCTCACTATACCATCACCATGTTCTCCAGACATGGAACCGTTATACTTCTTTACTAATTTTGCAACATCAGTCGTTATCTTTCTAAATAAAACAACATCTTCAGTTTGCTTTAAATCTAGGATTGGTCGTAAATGCAACTCTCCTGCACCAGCATGTGCATAGTAAACCGCATTTTGATGATATGAAGCCATTAATGCGGTGAATTCAGATATATAATTCTCTAAATCTTCAATTGCAACAGCTGTGTCTTCAATACAAGCGACTGCTTTTTTATCTCCAATAATGTTTCCTAAAAGTCCTAATCCTGCTTTTCTTAACTCTACAGCTTTATTGATATCATCACCTTTTAAAACAGGGCTAGCAAAACTTAAATTCAGGCTTTTTACAGTGTCTAAAAATGCATCTATTTGTGTTTGAAGCTCATTATCTGAATTTGCTTTGAGCTCACACATTAAAATTGCAGTCGGATTTCCTTCTATAAACGCTCTGTTTTCTTGCTGTGTTTTATTGTGTTTTGTGAGATTCAGAATGGTATCATCCATCATTTCACAGGTATGCAAATTGTGTTGCATCACTTGCGACACGGATTTCAAACAGGTTTCAATACTTTCAAAATGAAGCGCAACCATTGCACTTTCACTTGGTGGCAAATCATCTAATTGTAATGTTATTTCGGTTGTAAACGCCAAAGTACCTTCACTTCCTGCTAACAATTGACACATATTAAAATCAGAATCAGAATCTGTAAAAACAGAAGATTTAATCAGCTCATCAATAGCATAACCTGTGTTTCTTCGGTGAATGCTAGGTTTAGGGAAATTTGTTTTTATTTGTTGCTGAACAGTTTTTGGTTCTAATTCTTTAAAAATCGTGTTATAAATATCACCTTCAAGCGTTTTTAGTTTTGTTTTTTCTTGAAATTCATCAGAGGTTAAACTTGAAAATTCAACTTCACTTCCATCGCTTAAAATAGTTTTCAGGTTTAAAACCTTATCACGAGTAACACCATATTGAATAGAAGTGGTTCCAGATGAATTATTGCCAACCATTCCGCCAATCATACAGCGATTAGACGTTGATGTATTTGGGCCAAAAAATAAGCGAAAAGGCTTGAGATAATTATTCAATTCATCACGTACAACTCCTGGCTGAACGGTTACCGTTTTCTTAGATTCATTAATCTCTAAAATTCTTGTAAAGTGTTTTGAGACATCAACTACAATACCTTCCCCAACACATTGTCCGGCTAAAGATGTACCAGCAGTTCTTGGTATTAAAGACGTCTTATGGTTTTTAGCAAAATCTATTAATAGTTTAATATCTGCTTTGCTTTTTGGTAAAGCAACAGCCAAGGGTAATTTTCTATAGACAGACGCATCTGTAGCATATAGTTTGCGCATTAAATCATTAAAATGTAACTCGCCATCTAGTTTAGATTTTAGGCTTTCAAGTTCTTTAAAGTTCAGATTTAGCATACGCGTTAATAATCGATTGATTTAAGTTATAAAATTGTCCTAAAAATTAAGCTTTGCATTCAATTTTGGTATAATTTTGGCATTATGAAAGAAAGCGATTTTACGATTGCTAAAACTAACAATTTTAAAGTAAAATTATTATGAAGAAATTATTTTTATTAAGTGCATTACTTATAGGGTTTACAACCATAGCTTCGGCTCAAGACATTGCAGACAATGCCATTGGGTTAAGAATTGGTGATAGCGATGGCTTCGGAACTGAAATAACATATCAACGCGCTTTAGGCGGAAACAATAGATTAGAGGTTGATTTAGGATGGAGAAACTATTATAAAGAAGATGGTTTTAAATTAGCCGGAATTTACCAATGGGTTTGGCCTTTAGAAGATAGAATTAACTGGTATGCTGGTGCTGGTGGTGGATTAGGTTCTGCTGGTGAAACATTTTTATTTGCTGCAGGAGATATAGGTATAGAGTACGATTTTGACATACCATTACTAATTTCATTAGATTTTAGACCAGAAATTAACTTTGGAGATGCGTTAAATGATAATTTAGGGTTTGATATTGCTTTAAGTTTAAGATATCAGTTTTAAAAAATAACGACATAACTTTATTAAGCCACCTATTCAAGGTGGTTTTTTTATGGCTGTTTTTCACTCAAATATTTCCAATACCGTTTTGGAACGTGTCTTATATGAAGCTTCAAGTTTTTTCTAGATTCAATATTTGTCGCTTTAAAATAATCTTGCCATAGTTTTTGAAATTCGAATTCTTGTTCTGCAAAAAATGAATCATCGGTTTTAGTGAAATTGAAATTCTCAGGAAAATCCATATTTATGAGTTCTACTTTTTCTAAATCATAGAATAAACCATAACCACGCTTTATATCATAGATTACCCATTTTTGGTCAGCGTAGCGTCTTTTAAAGTGTTTTTCAATTAAAGGCAGCACATTAAAATCTGGTTCTATGTTCGCAAAGTAAATATCATCTTTGGTTAATCTAAAGCGCACAAAAGCTTCCATTCTATGTTTTTCTCGTCCTACAGATTTAGCAATTTGGGCAATCTTTAAAATAGAAGGATGCGAGTAATCCTTATCTACATTATGAGCTTTAGAAAATGCATATTGAATGTAATCTAATAAAAGTGTCTCTACTGCTATTTGCTCACTTAAAAAAGCATAATATAATTGATAACTGCCTTTTGCTGATAGTTTTGATTTTATCCCTTTCCAAACACGATTTGCCTTTACCTCTTCTGTAGTAATTTTTTCTACATCAGAAAACAGACCTTGCTGCATCGCAAATTCATTCTGAATAGTCACATTAGTAAGTTTATGCTCAAAAACATAGAATACAGCTGACAGAAATCCATCAAAAGTTCCATCATATATAAGATTTTTTGCTTGCATCTACCCGAATAAGCTTAATTGATTACTCAACATTTTCTGATACTTACTCGTTGAATTTTGAAGGATTAAGCCTTTAATCTTTTCTGAAGTTAAATCTCTTTTTTCAAACTGATTGCTATCGCACACCATAAAGTATTGTGCTCTATTTAAAGCGACTCCTATTTTTTTGAGATGTTCCCAATTCAGTTTTCTAAAACGTCTGGCATTTAAAATTTTATGAACCGACCGCATTCCTAAACCCGGAACTCTGGCCAACATACGTTTATCTGCTGTGTTTACATCAATAGGAAACTCATGAAGATTTCGAAGTGCCCAACTCAATTTTGGGTCTACATCTAAATCTAAGTTTTGATGTTGCTTATTTAAAATTTCACTGACATCAAAACCATAAAAACGCATCAACCAATCGGTTTGATACAATCTATTTTCTCTAAGCATTGGCACAGCACTCCCTATTTTCGGTAAACGATTGTCATAGCTTATTGGCACATAACCAGAATAGTAAACTCGTTTTAAATTATAGTTTTTGTAGAAATGATTTGAGGTTTGCATAATCTGAAAATCATTTTCGCCACTCGCTCCAATAATCATTTGGGTACTTTGACCAGCTGGTGCAAATTTAGGTGTGCTTTTTATAATTTTCTTTTCCGTTTGATACTGAATAATTTCATTTTTAACCTTTATCATTGGCTTAATAAAATCTTCACGCTTTTTGTCTGGCGCTAATTTTTTTAGTCCAGCTTCTGTGGGAATTTCAATATTAACACTTAATCGGTCAGCGTATAATCCTGCTTCTCGCATTAATTCATCTGAAGCACCAGGAATAGACTTTAAATGTATATAACCGTTAAAATTTTCTTCGGTTCTTAATTTCTTTGCTACAGCCACTAAACGTTCCATGGTATAATCCGCACTTTTAAAAATACCTGAGCTTAAAAAAAGACCTTCAATATAATTTCTGCGATAAAAGTTTATCGTCAAGTCAACCACTTCTTGCACTTTAAAAGCAGCACGTTTTAAATCATTACTTTTTCGGGTGACGCAATACGCACAATCAAAGATGCAATGATTAGTTAATAGAATTTTCAGTAAAGACACACAGCGACCATCTTCTGTATAAGAATGACAAATTCCCATGCCAGTGGCATCTCCTAATCCTTTGTTGGTGTTAGCACGTTTACTTCCGCTCGAAGAACACGAAACATCATACTTTGCAGCATCTGCAAGTATTTTTAATTTTTCTTGGGTACGTTGAAATGACAAATAATTTTCCTCCTAATTTTTAAATATTCATAAGAACACAAAATTACTACACAAAATAGCTAATTAATGCTATCGCATGTAGTAATTACAATTTAAGTTGCTAGGATTTATTTTACACATCTTAAAATAAAAATACAAAATATAGAATGTGTTAAAAATGTTTGTTTTAAAATGTAATTAAGACATTTTAGTCATAGAAGATAAAAGTGATTAAACTAAGGGAAAATGGATGATACATTTTTAGAATAATGCTTAAAAATTTGTTTAATTTTGTTCGACATTAATTGAAAAATTCGACTTAAAAATGAAAGACACTGCATTATCTTCAACACACGAAGCACTTGGTGCTAAAATGGTTCCTTTTGCTGGTTACAACATGCCTGTTCAATATGAAGGCGTTAACGCTGAACACGAAACGGTTAGAAAAGCTGTTGGTGTTTTTGATGTCTCGCATATGGGCGAATTTTTAATTGAAGGACCCAATGCTTTAGCCCTAATCCAAAAAGTATCTAGTAACGATGCTTCTAAATTAGAAGTTGGTAAGGCACAATACAGCTGTTTACCAAATGATGATGGTGGTGTTGTTGATGATTTAATTATCTACAAGATTAAGGACGAAACATATTTACTAGTAGTTAATGCTAGTAATATTGAAAAAGACTGGAACTGGATTGCATCTAAAAACGATGTTGGTGCAGAAATGAAAGATTTAAGTGAAGACTACTCTTTACTTGCCATACAAGGCCCAAAAGCTATTGAAGCGATGCAATCATTATCTAGTCATGATTTATCTGAAATTAAGTTCTACAATTTTATAGTTGGTGATTTTGCAGGTATTGACAATGTCATTATTTCAGCAACTGGCTATACTGGTAGTGGTGGATTTGAAATCTATTGTAAAAACTCAGAAGTAAAGCAAGTTTGGGATAAGGTTTTTGAAGCTGGTGCAGATTTCGGAATTAAGCCAATAGGTTTAGCTGCAAGAGATACTTTGCGCTTAGAAATGGGTTACTGTCTTTATGGTAATGATATAGATGATACAACTTCACCTATTGAAGCTGGTTTAGGTTGGGTTTGCAAATTCAACAAAGAATTTACAAATAGTGAAGCGCTTAAATCAGAAAAAGAACATACACCAGAACGCAAGTTAGTTGCATTTAAATTAGATGAACGTGGTATTCCTCGTCATGGTTATGACATCGTAGATGGCGAAGGAAAAACCATTGGTCTTGTTACTTCTGGTACAATGAGTCCGAGTTTGGGGTACGGAATTGGTATGGGTTATGTGCCAAAGGTATTTGCAAAAGCAGATAGTAAAATCCATATTCAAGTGCGTAAAAAAGCAATTCCTGCAACGGTTGTAAAAGCACCTTTTTATAAAGGGTAATTTTTTTGAATGTAGTTTGATTTAATGACGAAGAAGAAAACCGAAACTCAAAAACATCGCATACTAATTCTCGGCGCAAGTGGTTATATTGGTAATGCTATTTATAAAGAATTAGGACCTTATTTTAGAACTTTCGGAACGTATAGAATTCCTAAAAAGGAATACGAAAAGAACAAACAATTTTTTCAATACAATGTTGAAGAAGACGATGTTTACGAAATTCTAGAAGCCACAAAACCTTCTATAATTATCTCTGCGCTTCGCGGAAATTTTAATGCGCAAGTTATTTCTCATCAACATATTGCGGAATACGTTTTAAACAACAAATGTAAATTCATATTTTTATCTTCTGCTAATGTTTTTGATGCTTATAGTCAATATCCTAGTTACGAATTAGACAAAACATTAAGTCATAGTGTCTATGGACATTTTAAAATAAAAATTGAAAATTTACTGTTGCGCATGCCCAAAAAGCAAGTCGCTATTATAAGACTTCCTATGGTTTTTGGAGCTGCTTCTCCGAGAGTAGATGAATTAAAACTAGCTATTAAGGAAAAGGAAGCTGTAGAAGTATTTCCTAATTTAATAATGAATGTTATGCTCGATAAGAAAATGACACAGCAAATTCATTATATTATAAATAGAAACAAGTGTGGTGTTTTTCATCTTGGAAGTACAGATTTAGTACATCATGATGAATTTATCAAAGAAATATTAAACACAATTACAGATAAAAAAGTAGTAATTAAACAAGTGTACACAACTAATGAAGACCGTTATTTAGCTGTACTTCCTAAATTTAATAAACTACCTAAACATCTTCAAATTACAAGTGAAGATGTTCTGGAGGAACTCAACAAAAAATAGTTTTTAACTTTGAAATGACTATAAC